>BNJV01002879.1_pt1 | contig 18271 bp, 19 predicted proteins | sample 8540591 | NCBI WGS metagenome assembly BNJV01 (sample SAMD00202457, study PRJDB9452) | human saliva metagenome | host: Homo sapiens
CAATTTGGGATTTTGCATAATTAACACTAGATCTGTTTTTAAATAACGAATTTATTACAAATTTTTCTAATTAAAGGATAAAACTTGATACTTTTAATTGATAAAAAGGAATGAAATAGATACAAAGGTCAGGACTTTCCATACAGTGAAGGATTTCTGCCCTTTTTCTTTTGGATAAAATATTGTATTTCTATTCTATCTGATACTATTTCCCGTTTAAATAGTAAAAATGAGAAAAATTCATGGAATTAAAGCCCTTTTTAATCATTAATTATTTATATAAGGGATTTTTATTCAGATTTTTGAAAAACTGTTTATTATTAATAAATATATATATTACTATGTTTTTCTATTTTCGTAGGATTGCTCATTGCCGCAAAAACCTTATCTTGCAGTAAAGATTTATCCTAATAATTAAAAATTGTGGCAAGATTGCTACGCAATAACTCTATGGTTATCTACAACATTTTTCTGCACTGACAAAAAGACTCGCCATGCTCAGACAGTTTTGCCATCATAGAAAAATGCTCCGACGAATTAATTTTATACTAGAATCTGTTTAAAAATGAAAATTATGTTTTTAAGTTTTTAAATTTAGAAAACACTAAATATAGAAAAACTATTATTAATCATAGTATTTATAAATAAAATTATAAAAGTCCTTAAGATAAATACTAAAAATTAAATTTAAATTTTTACAAGGATTGAATTAATTATTATAGAATTTTTGTCTCATTTTTAGTTGTATTTTTCAGAAGTATATTTTACATTAGTGCTGCATTTGATTATACATACACCATACAAGAATTGATAGAAATTGATAGCAATAAAAATTGAAAAAGTTTAAAAATATGCTACAATAATTGAGAGTTAAGTTACTTTATTATCAATATAATAAAGTTCAAAAATTATTTAAAAAATTTAGGAGTTGAAAAATAAATTATGTTTCAAAAATTAGACGATGTTGTTTTTAAAGCATAGGAACTTACAGAAATGCTTATGGATCCTGAAGTTGTTTCAGATCCAAAGAAAAATTATGGAGTACAATAAGGCTTTTAAACAGTATTGATGAAGTTGTTCAAAAATATACATATTACAAAAATCGTAAAGAAGAAATGGAAAGCTTGAAGGAAGATTTAAAAGCTGGAAAAAGATTCAGAAATGAAGGAAATGATGCTTGAAGAAATTCATTCAATCAAGAAGAAATTCCACAGCTTGAAGAAGAATTAAAAGATACTTTTACTTCCAAAAGATCCCTAATGATGATACGTTATTATGGGAAATTGTGCTGGAGTGGTGGAGATGAAGCGGCATTGTTTGCAGCTGATATTTTCAGAATGTTTACAAGATATGCAGAAAGAAACCGTTGGAAAACTGAAATCATTGACAAAAGTGAAATTGGTGTTGGCGGATTGAAGGAAGTAACATTCTTGATAAAAGGTAATGGAGCTTATTCAAGATTAAAATTTGAAAGCGGAGTTCACCGTGTACAAAGAGTTCCAGCTACTGAATCTTCTGGAAGAGTTCACACGTCTACAATTACAGTTGCAGTACTGCCTGAAATAGATGATGTAAGTGAAGTTGAAATTAATCCAAGTGATTTAAAGATTGATACATACAGATCAAGTCGAGCGGGTGGACAGCACGTAAATACTACTGATTCTGCTGTAAGAATTACTCACTTGCCAACTGGACTTGTGGTAACTTCGCAAGATGGACGTTCACAAATAAAAAATAGAGAGGCTGCAATGAAAGTACTGGCTTCTAAGCTATATGAAATGGAATACGAAAAACAAAGAAGTGCAGTTGAAAACGAAAGACGTTCGCAAGTTGGAAGTGGAGATAGATCAGAAAAAATCAGAACATATAATTTTCCCTCAAGGAAGAGTTACTGATCATAGAATTAAGTTGACGTTACATAGGCTAGATGGTGTTCTAGATGGGATTTAGATGAAATGATAGATGCATTAATCGCTTATGAACAGGCAGAATTATTAAAAGAAGTTGGAAGTAGCAAATGAATAATTTGCTGGATATTTTGAATAAATCGGTTAATTATTTGGAAAAATATAAAAACGCTAGGTTGACAGCAGAAAGTATAATTTCGGAAGTGATGGAAATGGAAAGAATAATGCTTTATGCTGAATTTTGAGCGTATGTTATCAGAAGACGAGTTATTAGAGAAAAGCTAAACGATGTGATAAATAATGATAATATTCGACAATAATGATTTTGAAAAATATGGAAAAATCTAAAAAGCCGTTAAAATTATTGCTTGATAAAAAGTATTTTTATATCTTGAAAAGAATAGTATTAATGAAAGTAAGCTAATTGTTGAAATTATATTTTCACATGTTTTGAATGTGGATAGAATGATGCTTTTTACAAAGTATAGAGATGAAATTGAAGATGAAAAATCAGAAAAATCAGATATTTTATTCAAAAATCGGACGTGAAAAATTTCCAGTTCAATATTTGTTAAAATGAACAGGAATTTTTATGGAAGAAAATTTTACGTTGACAAGGGAGTTTTTAATTCCACGTCAGGATACTGAGGTTTTGGTTGAAAAATGATTGAAATTTTTAAAAAATAATATTCTATAAAAATTTAGAAAAATTTAAAAATTCATCCAAAAATACTTGATATTGATGTTGAAGTGGTATAATAGGAATAACAGCCGCATTGGAAATAAAAAGATCTCATGTATTAGGCGTGGATATTTCTGAAAAGGCACTTGATACTGCTGAAAACAAGGAACTTTAAAAGTTTCAAATATAAAATTTTTAAAATCAAATTTATTTGAAAATGTTGAATTTAAGCAGTTTGATATGATAGTGTCAAATCCACCGTATATTTCCTTAATGAAGTTGGTATTATGTCAGATGACACTTTATTGCATGAGCCAAGTGAAGCACTTTTTGCAGTAAATGACGGATTATATTTTTATTATGAGATTTGTCAGAAAGCACTCTGATTATTTGCTGATTTTTGGGTATTTATTATTTGAAATTGGTTATAAAGCAGGGAAAAATGTTGCTGAAATTAGGACAAGCTCAGGCTTTAAAAATGTAGAAGTTATAAAGGATTTAGCTGGACTGGATAGAGTTGTCGTGGGCAGAAAATTATAAAATAAAATTGAAAAATTAACAAATGGATTAAATAATTTCAAATTTTTATTTCATTATCAAAATTGAATTTAAAACATCAGAAAAATATTTAATCAAGAAAGAATGGAGATGAATTAATGATTAGTGATAGGAGAATTTTTAAAAGACAGGAGCATTGTTATTAGGCTTAACATACTCAATAATATCATTTGGAAGTGAGAATATAAAGGATGTGGCTTTCAGCATCAGAAAAATTGAAACTGTAAATACGCCAAAACCCTGAACCAAAAATTAGTAGCTTCGACAAGAACAAACGCTAGTAATTTCAATTGGAAAAATTTAATTAAGAATCAGTATAATAAAAAAGTATTGACTTAAATGTAAATACAAGTTTAAGAAATATGCGTGACAGTGGAAGCTATGGAGCGTCCAAAATGTAAATACTATACAGCAAACAGAAAGACACAGCAAGAAACTCTGATATGAAATTATCAAAGGAGCAGCTGTTAGCCGTGGCTGAAAAAATATTCCAAAATGAAACAGGTGGAGTTAGAAACAATCTAGTTGACTGAATGACGGAGAAAATTTTCCTTCACTTGGGATAGGACATTTTACTTGGTTTAAAGCAAGTGGTGGAAGAAGTGGATTTGGAGACAGTTTACCTGATATGGTGGCATACTATAAGCAAAAAGGAATCTCTTTACCTAAAATTGCTGACAGATTTTAGATATTCGCCATGGAACAGCAAAACAGAACTGATGGCTAAAAAAGCTAGTGGAGATAAGGATATTGAAGAATTGATAGCATTTTTTGATAATACAAGAGATATTCAAGTAATGTTTATTTATGATAGGTTAAAAAGGTTCACTTGATAAAATGATTGAAGCGTCTTCCAATAAGGAAAAATTTAAGAAATCAATTTGAAAGAATGGTAAATACTCCTAATGGACTTTTATGCGTTGATTGACTACGTAAACTTTAAAGGTGAAGGATTGAAAGGTGTTTCTGCATACAATAATATAGCTTGGGGACTAAGACAAGTGCTTGAAAATATGAAAGGAACAGCAGTAGGACAAAAGTGCATTAGTAGAATTTAGCAACTCTGCCAAAGATGTGTTGGCAAGACGTGTGAGAAATGCTCCAAGAAATGAGAGAAGATGGCTGCAAGGATGGTATAATAGAGTAGACACATACAAAACTTTTGAAATTGGAAGAGCATATTAATTGAATAATGATTATGGCAGGGAATTATCAAATTTCCTGTTTCCTGAAATAAAACAAAAATAAAAAGAAAATATAGAAATAGGAGAAATAAATTAAATGAAAATTTCAGATTTTGATTTTGAACTGCCTGAGGAACTGATAGCACAGCATGCTGTAAACTGAGAGATCATTCAAAAATTATTAGTGTTGAATAAAAAGAAAAACATTGGAACATAAAAATTTTATAATATTATAGATTATTTAAAAAGATGATGTTCTTGTAATTAACTGTACGAAAGTTATTCCCTGCAAGACTGTTTGGACATAAGGAAAATGGGGTTGTGCTGGAATGTTTTCTTTTAAAAAAAGATACGACTTATATACGTGGGAAGTTTTGCTAAAGCCTGCTAAAAATTAAAAATTGGACAGAAAACTTATATTTATGGAGGGAGTTTTTAGAGGCGGAACTCTGGAAATCAAGGAAGATGGAAACAGAATTATAAAATTTAATTTTGAAGGAAGATTTGAGGAAATTTTGGATAAATTAGAGAAGTGCTGCTTCCGCCATATATTATGGAAAAACTGGAGGATAAGAACCGATACCAGACTGTTTATGCTAAAGAGGGGGAATCGGTAGTCGCGCCGACTGCAGGACTTCATTTTTACAAATGAACTTTTGGAAAAATTCGTAAAAAGGAGTTATTATTACAGAAGTATTTCTAGACGTGGGACCTCGGACATTTCGTCCAGTACAGGTGGAAAATGTGCTAGATCATAAAATGCACAGCGAAAAGTACCGAATTCCTAAAGAAACTGTTAAAAATTATTAACGAAGCTAAAGAAAAAGGGAATCGTGTAATTGCAGTAGGAACGACCCTCGGTAAGAACATTGGAATCTTCAGTCGATGACAATGGAAAAGCTCATAGCTTCAGAAGGATACAAATATTTTTATTTATGGAGATTATAATTTTAAAATTGTTGATGCAATAATTACAAATTTCCATTTGCCAAAATCTACTTTAATTATGTTAATTTCAGCGTTTGGTGGAAAAGAATTTGTTTTTGAGGCGTATAAGAAGGCAGTTGAAGAAAAGTATAGATTTTATAGTTTTGGAGATTCGATGTTTATTTATTAAAATATTAATTTGATAAAAATAAAAACTGTTTCACAAACTTTACAGATTCTAAATCTAATCGAAACAGTTTAATTTAATTAAAGTTATTGGTTAGTAGAATTAAATTACTAAAATTATAAACTATTAAATGTTATGTTAAAAATACTAAAATAATAATTATCAACTTATAACTAAAATCTCAAACCATATATATGTTATAAACTCGTACTTAGCTTTTTGCAGCTTTTGACTATTTCATCAGATGAATTAGTTATATCACTTGCTCCCTAAGCTTTTTAATCTTTTGGCACATTGAGTAATCTCTCACATATATTGTTTGACCTTTTATGTTATTTAGTATAGATTTGATATCATTACATATCTAGACAATCCTGAAGTTGACATGTATTTAGTAAATTCATTACCATTAGGTATATACATTGCATTTTGAATCAGGGCTCTTAATTACATCAGAAGAATTCGCGGATGATTTAGATATACCCTACAACCCAATAACTGCAGAAAAATAAAAATATAGCTAAAAATTTTAATTTTTTCATGATAAAACCCCTCCCTTAAAATAAACATTTTAATAAGTCTCAATTTTAGATAGATATATAATGTATTTTTAATTAACATAAATTATATTGTTTATCTTTCAATAGAAGTGTACCATACAAAATAGCTAAATACAATACAATTTTTGATTTATTTCAACTTTTTACATATGGTATAATATAAAGTAATGAAAAATAATTTTTTATATTGTTTAGGAAAAATTTAAAATAAAAATGGTGTTATTTAAATAAGGAAGTGGTTAATATGAAAAGTGATGATTTCAGATGTAAAAATTGTAGGGGAATGATGCGGTTTGATCCAAAAATCTGGGAATTTGAAATGTGAAAAATTGTGGAACAGAAGAAGAATTGCCAAAAATTTTACAAACAAAAGACATGGCATAAATAATTATGAAAATAGAATAAAAATCAAATAACTGAAGGAAAGACAATTGTAGAGTGTAGTTCTTGCGGAGCTACAATTGAAATGGATGCTTTTGAAACTCCCAAACATGTCCTTACTGCGATTCAAATATTGTGCTTAGTGAAAAAGGCGGTATCTGTGCTGGAACCCGATGGAATGAAGCCTTTTTGGTGGATAGGAAGGAAGTTGGTCAGCTTTTTCAGAATGGATAAAAAGATGGTTTGCTCCAAATGTTCTGAAAAACTTTGTATCAAAGTGGGAAAAGTTACAGGATATCTTCCATATTGGTCTTTTTGATACTGATGCGGATAGTGAGTATACTGCTGAAGGAGGAATCGATAGAACAGAAACTTATGAAGAAGATGGGAAAATAAAGACTAGGATAGTTACAGACTGGTATTTTTGTAAGAGGAAATGTTCAAAATGAATTTGAAAATGTAATAATGCGGGCCTCTAGAACATTAAAGGACAGTCTTCTAAAAAGTCTAGGTGGATTTAATGTGGATGATACAATAGATTTTTGCTTCTGGCTATTTGTCAGGTTATAATTCTGAAATTTTTAAGGTTCCTATGAGGCAAGGATATGAAGAATCTAAGCAAATAATGGAAAAATAGAATTTATAATACTATCAGTTCGGATGTTTTAAGAAAAATATGACAGAGTAAGGAATATAAGATTTGATGTTTATTGGAGTAATGAATATTATAGACTTTTTATTATTGCCTGTGTATTCAATGTCTTATTCTTTTAATGGAAAATCCTATCAAGTTCTTATAAATGGAGAAAGTGGAATAATGGTGGGAGAATATCCGAAATCTGCAGTTAAGATAGCATTTGCTGTGATAGCAGCAATAATTGTCGTTGCAGCAATAAACTACTATTTATATAAATAAAATTTAATAAAAACAATTAGGAGGAATAAAAATGGCTGGTATTTTAGAAAGATTTAAAACAATTATGTCGTCTAATATTAATGCATTATTGGACAAAATGGGTGATCCCTGAAAAATGATAGATCAGTATCTCAAGAGATATGGAAAAGGATTTAGGTAGTGTAAAGGCTGAAACTGTTGCTGTAATGGCACAAGAAAGTGCTGTGAAGAGAAAAAGTTACAGAATGTGAAGATGAAATTATGGAAAAGTTATGCAAAAAGCTCTTCAAGCAGGAAATGAAGCAGATGCAAGAATGTTCTTGGAAAAGAAAGAATCTATCAAGATAAAGCTGAGTCTTTAGAAAAAGAAAAAAATGATTGCAGTTGAAAATTCTTTGAAAAATGAGAGAAATGCATGATAAGCTTACATCAGATATACAAAAACTTAATGCAAAAAGAAATGAAATAAAAAGCCAAAATAAAAATGGCAAAAATCTGCACAAAAATTAATTCATCGACATCTTCTACTGGAATAAGTGGAAAAATGGATTCATTTAATTCGATTGAAGAAAAAGTGGATAGAATGTTAGATGAAGCAAATGCTTTTATTGAACTTAATTCATCTAAAAAGATGAAGTAGATGATCTTATGAAAAAAATATGACAGTGTAGAACCAGAAAGTTCATCAGCAGTTGATGAAGAACTGGAAAGATTAAAAAAAGGAAAATGGGTTTATAAATTGAAAGGAGCAGTTTAAAAATGGGATTATTTTGGCAATCAGCTTATGAACGTAGTAGAATGGGAGCAATTTAATGATGAGATGATTTTTGGAAATGGTCAAATAAGGAAATAAAAAGGTTCAAGATTAATTATAAGACCTGGACAGGATGCAATTTTTTTCTTTTTAATGGAAAAGTAGAAGGTGTGTTTGAAAATGAGGGAAGTTATGATATTGCCTCTCAAATTGTGCCTTTTCTATCAACATTGAAGGGTTTAAATTTGGATTTAATTCAGGAATGAGAGCAGAAGTGCTTTTTGTCAATACAAAAGAAATCACTGTAAAAGTGGGGGAACCAAAAACGCCATTAATATTCCAGCTCCAGGACTTCCAGGAGGAATGCCAATAAGAGCCTTTGGTACAATGGCTTGTAAAGTTGATAACCATAACGTATTAATTGATAAAATTGCTGGAATTAAACAGCAATTTAACATTGATGATGTAAAAGAAAGAGTAATTTCAATGTTAGATCAGCTTTTTATGAAATGGATAGCAAGAGAAGGAAAAGATATGTTCAATCTTCAGGTAAATTCATTTGAAATAGGGAATGGTATAAAAGAAGATATGGACTTTGAAATGCGAAAAATAGGACTTTCTATTCCTAGTTTTTTCTATTTCCAGTTTCAGTTATCCAGAAGAAGTCAAGAGAATGCAGGAAAAGGCATGCAGGGACAAAGTATGGTTGAGATGTAAATAAATATACTCAAATGTCTATGGCTGACTCAATGGAAAAATGGCGGAGGAGCAGGAAATATGGCTGGAAGTATGGCAGGTATGCAGATGGAATGATGATGGGGCAGCAGATGGCAAATCAGATGAGCCAGTCAAATCAAATGCAAAAACAACCAGCAACCTGTAGGAAATGAACAGTCAGCAGGAAGCACTGCCGTACCAAAAGATTCTGTCCAGAATGCGGTACAAAAACAAATGGCAGTAAATTTTGCCCAGAATGTGGAACTAAAATTATATTGATTTTTATAATTCAGAGCATAAAATTATATGGACTAATATTTCTTAATATTGTTTAGGATTAGTCCATATTTTTATTAATGTAGATATTTTAGTAGCTTTAATTCTCAACATAGGTGTGTGAGTAAAGCAATAAGTTTGTTGCTGGTATACTTATTGGTTGATTATTTAAACAAGGTGTTTAAATCAAGTTATAGAATTTTATGTTATATGACATGATCTTAAACTGATTTTGATATTAGATTTCATGTGTATAATTATGAGTCGATTTAATAGTAAATGATTTGGTAATAATCGAGATCAGTCTTATAAAACTTACTAATTTTATCTTTGATTACTTAATTATAACTAATTAATATGAATAATTGTTTTAAACTATCGTAATCCAGTATTCCCTTCATTAATATTTTCTATAACCAGAATCTTTTGAATTACAAATGTTAGTTGGAACGCTTAATTTTTAAATCCTTTTCATTAAATGATTGATTGAGCATCGTAGCAAACAGGAAAAGTAAATTTATTTTTCTGCTACAAATTGCTTTGTTGATGTTAAATTTGTTTTTTTCTGCTTGTAAATATAACTGCTACATTTATATTATCTTTATTTTCATCATAAAATCTTTTGAACTTCTGTAATTCAGTGTGGCAGTGTGGACACCATTCGGCAGCAAATACTAATAATGTAGGTTTACCATTATTGAATATTTTTCTACTTTTTATATATTTTCCACTAAAATTCTTAACTCAAAAACTAGGAATCTTTGCTCCAATTTCCATATTACCTCAAAAGGTTTGTTTTTCCGTATCCAACTCAAAAATACCATAAACATTGAAATAATAACTAATAATTTTTCATTTGTATCCCTTCTTTCTATAAATTTAAAAATTTTTAATTAGATTATATAATATTATTCAGAATATGTAAAATAATTTTTTACAAATATATTATTTTTATTTGACATTATCTGTAAAAATTATTATAATTATATAGATAGTAAAATAAATTTTAAAATTAAACTCAAAGAAGTTAAAACATGGTTAATAAAAATTTTTAAATAAACTATATGTTGAAAAACAAAGGAGGATTGAAAAGTTATATGATAGGAGCAATAGTAGTAATAATGTCTGGTTATTGTTTTTTTATCGTGGCAAACAGGAAAAGGTAGAAAAGAAATCGTTATGGTAGCTTCAAAGGAACAGATTGTATTAGAGAAAAACAAAGATAAATATAATAAACATATACGATTTTATAACAGAATATTAAATGTTGATAAAGGGTTGTTATATTATTTTGAAGATGCAGGAATGGATAAAACAAATTTAAAAATATTCAGACTGAAGATATTGAAGCAGATATTGCTATAGATAAAAACTTTATTGATAAATTAAAAGGAATTATCAGCAAAGCAAAGTGACAAAAAAGATGAACTAGATAAAAAGGCGATTGCTATGATTCCAATACTTGAAAAATGTTGCCAGTTACTGAAGAAATGAAAACATATTACAAAAATAAACAATATTTACAAGATAATTACGCAAAAGCCCAAACATTGTACATACGAATTACTTGCTGCACTAGATAAATATAATCAAGTGACAAAAAGTTACAAAGAAGCTTTTTGAAAAATCTAATGAAATCACTGATGATAAAAGGATTATGATAAACGAGAAACAATTTATCACATATAATCAGTTTATATTTATTGAAGAAGGTGACAAAAGTTATAAAGGAAATCCATAAACAAGGACTTGATGCAAGTGACTTTTACAGTAAAAAGGAAATATTAAAAATTCAAGAAAAATTCAAGAAAAATGGATAAACTTTTTAACAAATTTGAAAAATCTATAAAAATACAAAACAACTTGGAAAAGAAGGATATAGTCCTGGAGACCATAGTGAATTTATCCAGAAAGCAAATAAATTTAGAGCAATCTGTAAATGTATTTATCCAAAGAATAGAGAAAAAGGAAAAAGCTTCACATTCATCCGTAAGTGACAGTTTCTTTGCACAGACTGAGGAAGGGAACACCGGAAAAATGTACTTGCAAACTTCAATGAAGTAATAAAGGAACACAAACAAATTATTAGCGACTAAAAAAATAATAATTAAAATTAATTTATGAAAGAAAGATTTGATTTTATCAGATTTTTCTGCAAAAATGTGTTATAATTATAATGAAAAATATTAAGGAGTGATAGTAATGAAGAAAGTAGTTATATTTTTTTAGTGATGGCAGTTGGAATAAAATGCAATGGCACATTTAGGGGACCTTGCTCAGTTAGAAGAAAAAATGTGTATAAGAGGTTTTTAACATAGATGGAAATGTACTAAATGAGTCTGAAGTATCAACTATTAGAGAAATTGTCAATGATTTAAATAAATATGGTAAATCTGGAACAATTGATGTTATAGGGACATACAGATTCTACAGGTTCACAAAAACATAATTTAAAATTATCAGAAACAAGAGCAAAAACTTTGCAAGATTAATGAGGGAATTTGGGCTGATAAAAAGATTTTCTTTGGGAAAATAAAAAGGTGAAGGAGCAAATTCGCCTGTGGATACAGACGACAGAGTTGATGGCAGATACAATAATCGAAGGGTTGAGATTCTTTTTGAATAATGTAGAATTTGAAACTTCAGGAAAATAAAAACCGAATTTAAAAAGGGGGAAAAGTTTAAAAATTTATTGCATTTTATTATAGAATTTATCTAGGGAAAAAGGTTATGAAAAAGTTAATTATACTTTTGATGATAGTAACAGGTATGAGTGTGCAGGCAGAGGAAATTTTAAAAAAGAAGAAAAATTAATACGGAAAATACTAATTATATTCCAGAACCCCAATGTCAACTCAGATAATTTGCGGTTTTCCACCTTGTGATTTGACATATGGAAAATGTGTAGTTCGTGGATTTAAGGTGATGGAGAAAAATGAACGAATCTGAAAGTTATGATTTGAAATACATTGCAAAATATGCTTAATACCCATATAGAAAAAGGTTCCCTTGAAATTATAGGGCATACAGATTCGACTGGTTCAAAAAGGCATAATCTGAAAATTATCGTTTGGAAAGAGCAAGAAATGCTGCTAAATTATTGCGGGAATATGGATTAGATAAAAAGATTTTTCCATTGTGAAAAATTATAGGAAAAGGTGGGAGGAACCTATGGATACAAAATGAAACTGTAGAAGGAAGATAATAATAGAAGAATTGAAATCATTTTTAAATGATTTAGAATATAAAGAATCAAGATTTATAAATGAATAAATATCAAATGAATTTAAAGAAATATTATTATAAATTTTTATGATTATTATTCTTTTTGAGTTATAAAAATATTTTATAATTTAATACAAAAATTAAAGTTGATATTTTCAAAAATTTATAAAAACTATTTTTATCAAAATAAAATAGTTCTAAAATTATAATGTGAGTGATTTTTATAAAGTGGTGCCGCTTGTCGGACCTCGAACCAACCACCTACTGATTACAAAGTCAGTTGTTCTCACCAGATGAGCTAAAGCGGCAAAATTTACAAAAGATATTATATCGGATTTTTATTATAATGTCAAGGGAAAATTTAATTTGATTTTTGGTGAAATTGTAAAGGTATTTTATGGCTCCAGAAAGAATAATGATATGAAAATTTATAATAATCGAACAACTGGTGACGATGTTATTCATTATAAATCTTTATTCTTTGTATTCCAAATCATTTAAAATTTCAATATTCTGTCTTCCTTCTGTTCATTTGTATCCATGAACGATGAAAATCATCTATTGCTGTTCCTGACAACCAGCCGCGTCAGCAGATGTTACAGATATCTTTTTGAACCGGTGGTCTGTGCTGTTCAAGGGAATTATAATGGTATTAGCATATTTTAATGTGTTTCAAATCGCTTTCAGATTCGTCGCCTTCATCCACCAGAACTTCCATTCCATATGTCAAATCTGAATTGAGCCACAAATTATCAAATTGAAACTTGGGTTCTGCTCTCATGTCTTTCCTCTTTAGAGTTTCTGCTGCTACTCATACTGTGCTATCATCCAGGCTATGTTTTCTATTTTCCTGAATAAATTCTGTAATAAGACATTTTAGCCCCCTTTGATTCAGACACATTTTCCTGAGAGTTCAGGTGCGTTGTTCAAGGTCTCGGCTCGGGTGTGTGCCGTCGATGGTGCGGCACGTCACGGTGCTCGCTCGCCTTTCGAGAATCTTTGTCGGCTTGAGTTCACCGTTAATCTTTGCGGTTTTGGCCCTTCGTTTCTGGTGCATGAAGACGCAACAGGGTGTCCTACCAATCGGTGTTCGGGCCTGCGCTATTGTTAAATGGTGGGCAATTCTCTAATGGACCGATGGCTCGACCGTCCGTCATTTGCATCATGTTAAAACTATAACGTGCATTTTTTTCAACTACTGCTGAAACGAGGCCGCTCCCCTAATCCGTTATTCCGACCACTATGTAATTGCCTATTTCGTGCTGTCGCTCGCTGTTACCGTTATGAGCCGCCAGCGTTTTTGCGAAAAGAAAGTCGATATCGATCTTTCATAAGTGATTTTATTATTTTGGACACGGCTAATAATTTGTGTTCGCTGACCGCTTCGTTGATACTTTCGTCCCTCGATGTGATACTGTTGTGCTGGGAACTCAGATGTGAGGGCTCTTCTCGTGCGGATAGGCGCATTACAGACCCAGCAAACTGACGCTTTCTGTCGTCGCTGTTCTCCGGGGTATCAGCCGCTCCAGCTGTTTTGGTACCTGGATTTTCGGAAATTTTATGAGGCTTTGTCGATGCCTGTCCGTTACACGTGCCTTTGCAATAGATCGCTGGCTTATGTTCGCTTTATCGTACGATGGCGGCCTATTTCGACAAACGCATCGTCATAATCGCTGTCATCGGCTTTCGAACTCGTCGAGACCGCCGATGTCGCTGTGACTTTGTGGCAGACGCGTCAAAAATATTCCGGCGGCTGCGTGTGAGACTCGCGTTGCTGGCTCTAACATTTTGTAATGTCTGCTCATTTCGTCGACGATGACGGCGATGCCAGTATCCGGGCGCGTAACCACCAGCACATCGGTCATCTTTTTTCTTTAACTTTCGAACAATTCTTTAGTTATCGACAAGGACACATCGGTGCAACTCGCTTCTTGTCTTGTTCTTTAGACCACCTCCGTCAGCATCTTCAGCTCTGAAAGTCACTTTCGTCAATGTTGAAGTCGTTATGGAAATATCATTGTGTGTGTTTTTCATGTTCTGTTCAATGCAATCTGTTCTTTGGAAGGATTTTGGCTAATCCTTCCATTTTAATGAAATACAGCCAACGACGTTATTGTCATATTCTGTTTTTCAATTCAAAGAGAACATGAATGATGATTTCGCCACTCGCAACATACTGATGTGACGGTTTGAAGTTCCGTATGACGAGTCAGGATCGGGACGATCGAAAATGAACCGTTGCTGGCTTTGAATGGTGAGTGATGACCCCTGCTGCGGAGTAGGGATAACTCGCTGCGACGTGAATCGGCGACTGGACACAGGCGCCAAAACATCAGGCTGTTTTTGTCGCGCCAACATATTCTTCGTAAAATGACGATAGGGATTCTAGCAACAATGATTTATTTACCCGCTGTTTAAAATCAAAATCTGAACACGGTATCCACCTTGAACTTTCGCGAGCACCTGCACTGTTCGGAGGGTGATAAAGGGGTCTGCGATGGCCTGTGGACAATCTGAAATGTGAAATCCGGATCACATGCTCAATTACCGTGTCCGAATTGAAATCCTGATTGGTTCACGTTGGGCGATTGCTGCCGTTGTTTGCGTTCGAGCGAGAACTGACGTTCACTACGGTCGCTCACTGCGGACGCTGACGTTTTACGTTTGTTCGGGCACCAGTTCGTCTGATTTGAAACTGCGCAATCTTACCATGCGCCTCCGACCGCATTTCCTGCTCCTCACTGGTTTCGGTGAATCGACCGTAGTTTGATTGTTAGATGGCCAGTATCTTTGTGCCGCACTGCGACTGTTCGCGAGCAACTGAGCTGAGCTGAAAACTGGTATTTCACGTTTCAGTCCCGTATTCCGTTCTGATTGCGAGATTGATTCTCGCTATCATTCGCGAAGCTGGTCGGCGATTGCTCTTTCGCCCGTCGACGTTGGTGGCGGATCCGATATCCCGTTGTAATTATCACCAGCCGTTGACCTCGAGGTGCCGGCATTCCTCCTGAAGTACTGACTGGAACAATGGTTTTGAATTCCCCGCTACGGTGTTCTTTGTATTGACAAGCGCTTCTGCTACTCATTCCCGAATGCGTCGATTCCCGCTCATTGACGAAAACTGTTGTGTCTTCTTCCTAAAACACACCGATGTGCGTCATCGAACGCAGACCAATCTTCGTTTTTTGCTTTCATCGCTGACGTTTCCCAAAAATCGCTCGTCGATATTCCCGTTCTACCAAGATGGCGCGAAATAATCGTTGCAAACTGGTACTCGACCGTTCGCACCGACTCTTCGGTTCTTCATCGACGCTGACCAGTTTTCGATTCCGCTGTCGCTGTTTTTCATGAATCGTCCGCCGTCTTTGAGCGGTGGTTCATGGTACGCATTCGCTCTTCGTGAGTTGACAGATCCGACACCATATTCCGGCGAAAGACGACGATGAGTATTTTTGTGCGGATTTCGCCGTTTTCGTACGGATTTTGTTTCATTTCGGCGTTGAAATTTTGTGTCTGACGGACATCGTGCATTCTCACGTTTTCGAAATTTCGACTGCTCTGATAGACTCCTTCTTTCAGGGGCTGCATCCGCTTTCTGTGACGCACGTAACTTCCGTTTTTAATCTCGTCTTCATGGTCATAACTATTTCGCGGCGCTTTCGTGCGGCGACGGTTCGACGCTGCTGCAGTCGCTTTCACGCTGTCTCGGCGGATGCTGATCTGTCGTTTTCAAGGGATCCTCGGTCGACCAATCGTTGACCGGACGCGTTTGTTTGATCTTCAGGCCGACCGTTCTCTGAACGTTTGTTAGTTTTGTTTGTATAGATGGTGAGTTGACAGGCACTGATGCAAGCATCACGGCAGATAACCATCGGCGGTTTCGGATATTCGCCGTTCCGCTTTCTCAGGAACGATGGTTTTCGTTGAAGGAATGGTTCGTTGAATGCGGACGACTCAAAGGGGTCTATGATATTCGTTGTCCAGTAACGTGATCAGCGTTCATATGTGAAGAACATCCGAGACTGTGTATTATGATCTGTTTTCCGTTGCTGGATTCTTCTTGTCGCGCGCTCATGGACGCAGGGGCGGAATATAACCGTCTGAGCAGGCTCTGATGATCTCGCGGTCGGTTTTGCTTTGATGTTCTGGAAGACAGGTCGTTTGGGCGTTTCCTCTTCACAAAACTCCGATCTGCTGTTCCTGTTCCCGTAAGTTTCGTTCTGTCGATCCTCCTTCGGCAGTGTCATTCGCCATCACGTCGGCAGACCGGTGTCGAAGGCCATGTATGATGCTTTCGCGCGATGAAGTTCGGTTTGAATGGTCATCTTGTCCGTTCTGACGTCGATCGAAAGGGTTTCGTTCCGTCGGTTCCGGCGCGAACTGCGCTTTCGCAAGCGCAACTGTTGAATCGCGACGGGACGTGTTTCGGAGAGTTTCAGGGCTCCGTTCGGTGAAACTACATCGCAATCATTTCGCTAAGCATTTGATTTTTTGTTCTGATTTTCATGATTGTTGTGCGTGATCTTTGTTCGTGGAGGACACGGCGGTCTGTTCCGCAATTTTCGCATTCGGATCGGCCGTCGTTCCGTATGCAATTCCTGAATATCGCTTTCGTATTCGCTCGCTGTTTGAACGGCGCGTCTTTGTTTGGTTGCTGAACGACGGTGTTTTCGTTATTCTGTCGTTATGCCGTAGAAATGACGGGAACAGTTGATCGCCGTCGTTTGTTTGGTCGTCGGTCGTGAAGTAGATCAGAAGGAACCTTCGTTGTGTTGACTGTTGCAGCCGACTCGTGAAGATGAAACGTGTGATTGTCGTTGAATGGGTAAAACTGTTTCGTAATCTGGGCATGGTGCAATGAACTGATTTTATTTTATCCGGGGTGTATTTAAAATGAGCATCGGTCTCAAACGAAATCTGTAACTTTCGGTAACGTATGAGCTTATCAAAAAACAAACTCACTTACCGCCAAATGCTGGTGGCACATGATGAGAAGGATTTTGATGGAGACACAGTGTTCCGTCGACAGGCACTGAGGTATGATCTCACATAATCAAATGTTGTCATCGCTATGACTGTCGGTTTTCGCACTGGTCGCTGAAGATGATTTAACACCGATTCTACTGCTGATTGCACGTTCCTGCTGCGCTGGTGGCAATTTTTGGCGGTTTCTCGGGGGTCGACGCTTTTCGCTGTGCGTTATGATCCGGAACGTTTTCCCGCACTGTGCTGAACGAAACCGTCGAAATGCTTTCTTAATAACCGCTTTTCACGGTTACCAAAGGACCGTTTGGCAAATGAGTCGCGATCATTCGTTCCCCCACTCTTCCATGTTTTCGGTCTGATGACGGTCTTATCCTCCGGTTCCGCAATATACGATGGTGTTTCAATTTATCGGGGCTACTCGAAATCTTCCTTCGAAATTGTACGCAATTCTGTTCTGTCTCCATGGGTTCGGCTCTCACTCCAGGCTGGTTTGTCGGTACCAGTTTTGGCGGACTCAAACTTCCGCGCATGGTCGTGTTTGAGAGACGACGACCATTTTCGCCGTGTGAACGATCGCTGGTGCGTTGTGCTGAGGCGTCGTCTTGCAGGCCGGTCGTTGCTCGGGTGCGTGTTTTCTTTGATGACGCTGGACGCGGATGATCTTCTCGGACCCGGCGTGTCTGCACTCGGGCATTCAGATCGAATCTGGGGTATTTCTCCTATTTCTGTTTTCAACGGTGCATTTCAGGGAACCGGAGATTTGATTCACAGAATGACATTCGGTGTCTTTCAATTTCGAAGTTTGTCAATGATCTGCTCTCGTGTACCATCGCTACGACAAGCTCTCTCGTTCTTCGGGCATTTCTCACGATCTTGACACGGCTCGCTTGACGAGGACCTTCAAATTCTACTGATGCGCCCCAGATACTGCATCTTACTCAACGCCGTCTTTATCCCCAAGCTATTGACCAATGTGACTACTACTCGCTTCACCTTTAAAGACCCCGTCAATGACGTAGTCGGCAATATTTA
>BNJV01002139.1_pt1 | contig 18250 bp, 29 predicted proteins | sample 8540591 | NCBI WGS metagenome assembly BNJV01 (sample SAMD00202457, study PRJDB9452) | human saliva metagenome | host: Homo sapiens
CCAGGCCCTCCCGGTGTTCCCTCGACCGGCAGCCGGGACTGGTGCTGAGCACCGGATTCGTCATTCCCCTACTCCTCGCGGGTGGAGTACGCGGGCAGTTCCCCGGTGACCGGGGCGTCCTTGGTATGCAGCTCGGAGTAGACGGACCAGGCCACGCTGATCAGCGGTACCGCGACGATCGCGCCGAGCAACCGGCGGCATAGGGTCCCCAGAGCGACACCGATGATCACCACCACCGGATGCAGGGAGACCTGACGGCCCATGATCAGCGGCTGGAGAATGTGCCCTCAGATCTGGCCGATACCGGCCACCCCACTCCCACGACGATCATGGTCACGAAGCCTCCGGAGGCCAGCGCCACCACCATGGCGACAATCATTGCCAGAGGCGCCGATGATTGGGATGAAGGCGCCGATGAACACGAGCACCGCCAGAGGCGCAGCCAACAGGATACCCACCAGCTGCAGGAAGACTCCGGCCATGACGGCGTCGGTCAGCGCCACCAGCACGGTACCGCGCGCGTAGCCCGGCGAAGGTGTACCAGCCGGCTCCCGCAGCCCGGTGAGTCGACTCGCGCATCGTGGCGGGTAGCTCGTTGAGGAACCAGCGCCACATCTTGCCCCCGGAGGCGAGGAAGAAGATCGTACGAACAGCGCCAGGGCCAGGACTGTGAGCACGTCGACGACGGCGCTCGCGTTGGAGACGACCTCAGAGGCAGGGAGGGGCGTTGGACTGCAGGTAGTGCTGGCCCTGGCGCAACCACACCTGGAGCTGGTGATAGACCTGCTGCTGCGTCAGGTGCAGCGGCCCATGCTCAGGAAGTCCGCATGATCGTGTCGAGACCGTCACTGAACTGGGATGCCAGGGAGCTCCACTGACTGGTCACGGAGGCGACCACGTAGGTCACCAGTCCAGCGATCGCACCGATGGTGGTCAGCAGGGCCAGGAAGGTCGCCGGGTAGCGGGGCATGACTCTGGCGAAGAGATTAACCATTGGCTGGAGGATCGAGGTGAACACCAGAGCCATGAACAGGCCGATGAACACCGGGATCACCTGGGAGGTGGCGTAGAAGATCAGGCCGATCACAATGATGATGCCGAGTCGAGCCACGCCCCCAGGCCGCCTCGCACCAGCCACGAGGGCAGAGGTCCACGATCGTCGAACGGGTCGTGACCGTCTCCGGGAAAGAGACTGATGGTGCAACGCGGACGTGGGTGGTCGATACCGGGGAGTGGTCGGGCTTGGTGGCAACGTCCTCTCCAGAGTCGGACTCCCAGTGCAGCTGGAAGTCGCGATCCGCCTGCCTGCGTCTCTCGGGCCCAGTCGATTCCCCCGGTCCAGGGCCGAGCGCGCTTCTGATCCTCCCGAGAAGACCGCTGCTGCTCAGTACCTCTCGGGACGGCTTCTTGACGGAGCCGGGTGTGTGACTCGGCTCAGGGGAACCGGAGTTCTCAGAGGGGCTCGGGAACCTGTGCGGGGTGTCCTCTGACGGAGAGGCTGGTTGTTGCCATGGGGTGAACGTTCAGTCCTTCGCTGGTTATCGGGCTGACGAAATACACACAGCCTACTAGCGTGGCCCCATGACCGCCCCGAATATCAGCAATCGACTCACCCCGCCGCTGCGATGCAGACCAGGTGCGTCTGCCCGCGCACCGCTGCGCTGGGACCGGGACTGGGGAGGACAACCACGGCTCCTCATCGACGCCTGCCGGGCTGCGGAGATCTACCTTCACGGCGCCACCCTCACCTCGTGGGTGCCGCGCGGCGGGTCGGAGGTCATCTTCACCTCACGACAGGCGGTCTTCGACGGCTCCACCGCCATTCGTGGGGAATTCCCCTGTGCCCTGCCGGAGTTCGGCGTCGGCATCAACGGAGACGCCGTGCCCAGCACGGCTGGGCGCGTATCGCACCCCTGGCAGCTGCGGATGGTCGCCAGTACGGATGACGGCGGTGTCCGCGCTCTGCTGAGTGTCAGTCGTGATCACCCTGACGGCGCTCTATGAGGTCGAGATCGGTGAGACTCTGCGCCCTAGGGTCTCAGTCTGCGCAATGACGGTAACGCGCCTCGCACGGTGGAGCCGCCGCCCACACCTATCTCTCGGTCCATGATGTCACCGCCAGCCCTCATCAGCGGTCTGGCCGGCGCCTCCTACAGTGACAATCTGGCTCACAGCCCCCAGGAGGCGCATCGCGTCCAGGACGGTGATGTGAAAATATCCGGCCCCGTGGACCGCATCTACGACTCCGCTGAGCCGGTCGCCGTGACCGATCCGGGTCGTGAGCGCACGATCCACGTCGACAAGCGCAACGCACCTTCCACGATCGTGTGGAACCCCTGGTCCACCCTACAGCGCCCCGCTGCCGGACATGGCCGACGACGAGTTCCCCACCATGGTCTGCGTCGAGAGCGGAGCGGTACGAGAGCACGCACCCACTATCGAGCCTGGGGCGAGCTGGTCCATGCAGGTGACACTGAGCGTCGAGAGCACCGGAGTGTGATGGGAAGCACTTGAAGGTGGTTTGGTGGCCTCGGTGGCCGTCATGCTAAGTTTCTCTGCGTCGCCGGGGCGAGGTCCCGGAGAAGCCGCTGAAAGGCGGAGGAACAGACAACACAAGTCCGAGTGGCGGAATAGGTAGACGCGCTAGCTTGAGGTGCTAGTGCCTTATTAAACGGGCGTGGGGGTTCAAGTCCCCCTCGGACACCACCAACACATGATCCCCGGAACCATGAGGTTCCGGGGATCATCGCGTTTCCGTCAGGAGGCTTCGCTCAGCTCCATTCGGGACGGTAGAGGTCGGGGCGGGACTCGAAGCAGCACAGTATGAGCGGCACGATTCCCAGTCCAACGAGGCCCAACAGGATGAACCATCCCTGACTTCCCGTTGTCGTGAAGACGACGCACCATGACGGCGAGGGACGGTACAAGGATCACAAGGGCGTAGACACTGTAGCAGAAGCAGAACCAGGCCGCTGCCGAGAAGCGCTCCAGCGGCTGCGTCCTCTGAACCCGTCCCTGCTCCCGCAAGAATGACATGACAAAGGCCAGTACGCCGAGAACGGTGGGATGATTACCTGGTACAGCAGGAACGACCACCAGAACTCGGACGGGAGGCGTAGCCGCGGAACTGGGCGTAGCGCTGGAAGTAGCGCTTAGCGGCGTCGCCGAAGCTCGCACCCGGGAGAGGGGCAATATCGGGGTTCAGGGGCGAGGCCCCGAATCCGAACTGGTTGGGGGCGCCGTAGGGGGCGGGGACCGCCGGGGTAAGGGGCAGGGGGCCGCCGTAGAGTGCCCTGACCGCTGTAGGGCCGACTGGTCTGGCTGAGCGTCGTAGGGGCGGGACCGCTTCCGTAGGACATGAATCCTCCATATAGGACGGTGTGAGGGAATTACGGGTGCCTTCATGGCTGAGAGGACCCGGACTGATGCGCCTTCTGGTGTCAGATCGGCATACGAGCCACAGCCTAAGGGTAGAAGGGATGACTCGTCACCTCGGTTCCTTTCTACCGTGGTGGGAGTACTCCCTATGCTGAGCCCACAGGTAAGCAGCCTCGGTAGAGTGAGTTGTCATGCTCTCTGCCACCCCATTGCGACGTCGTCTCACTGCGTGGCGCAGTCCTGAGCTGGTACGTGCGCGCGCCGGGGTCTGTCTGGTGTTCCTGGCCAATGGCCTGGGATTCGCCAACCTGGTCCCGCGTTTCCCGGAGATCGTGGCTCACCTGGGGCTGAGCAAGGCGGCCTTCGGTCGAGGCCGTTGCCGCCGCCAGTGTCGGCGCTCTGCTCGCAGGGTTGGCCGCGTCCTGGCTCATCTCCCACCTGACCTCGGCCAAGGTCGCCAGCCTGGGCATGCTCGTGGTGGCCCTGGCGCTCCTCGGCGCCGGCCTGGCCCGTTCGTGGATCGTCCTGGCGGGCTGTTTGCTGATCGTGGGCGGGACGGATGCCATCGTCGACGTCGCGCAGAATGCCCACGGTCTGCGGGTCCAACGCCGTTGGGGTACGTCGATTGTGACGAGCTTTCACGCTGCCTGGTCACTGGGGGCGGTCCTGGGAGCCGCCATGGGGCAGGCCATGGCCGGGGCCGGCGTGGCGCTGGGGACCCACATGGTGCTGACGGCGGCGGTGCTGCTCGTCCTCTCGACAGGCCCCCTGCTCGCAGGCTGGTTCCTGCCCGGCCATGACTCATCCGAACGCGCTACCAGCCAGCACAGGACCTCCGACCAGCCTCATGAGGCATCGCCTGCACCGGCATCGTCAACCCGTTCATTGCCCCTGACAGTAATGGTCCTCAGCATCGTCGGACTTCTGTGCGCCGCCTCCATGTTCCCCGAGGACGTCGCCATGAACTGGTCGTCCCTGCTCCCTGTCCGACCAGGGTGCCGCCCCCGGGCGCGTGGGGCTGGGACTGGTTGCGCTCCAGGGAACGATGATTGTGGGGCGTCTGGTGGGTGACCGGATCATTGACGCCGTCGGGCAGCGAACGGTTATCGCATGGGGCGGAGCACTGGTGACCCTCGGTATGGGTATCGCCCTCCTGCTCTCCTCCGTTCCCGGAACCTTGATCAGGGATGGCGATCTCCGGAGCAGGGCTGCGCCGTCGCCGTGCCTGTGACCTACTCCGCGGCCGACGACGTCGAGGGCTCCCACCCGGGCTGGGCCTGACTGTCGTGTCCTGGCTGGCCCGTCTCACGGGACTGCTGGCGCCACCCTGTGGTCGGCCGGCTCGCCGATGGCCACGGACTGTGGGTGGCCCCTGGCCTACGGCTTGTTGGGAGGTCTGGTCATGGTGACCTGTTGGCCGGTCCTGCACCGCAGGCCCGCCGAGGCCACGAGGCGGGACTAACGCAAGGGTCAGGCCAGTCCCACGAGACGCCGTCGTCCTGCGTCCCGGTTGCGCGCCCAGACAACACTGACCACAACGGTCATGGCCACGGCAATCATGGTCAGTCCGATGTACACGGGGGCACTCAGGAAGAGTGCTGATGCCGCTGAAGCGTCCGTTGAGTGTTCTGAACGACGTTGAATGAAGAGCAGAACGCCTCCGGCCCCGCACAGGACCCGAAGCCGCGAGATACCGCATTCCAGTAGTCCTGTCGAAGACGCGCGGCGCACCAACCGGGCAGATTGTCGACATCGACATCTCGGAGGCCTATGCGGTGGGGAGTGTCCTCTCCGGGGACCTGGGTCGGGTAAGCCGCCAGGAGCCGGTCGCAGGCCTGTAACGACGGTATCAGGCATATTCCAATCATTCCTGTGCAGGCCAGAACGGCGGAGACCATCCGATCGGTGTTAAAAGTCTGCCCCGCTTCTGCTGAAGATGTAGAGAACGCCAAGAATGACGATGATGAGGGAAGAGGTGAGGAGGACCTTAATTCTACCTTTTTCTGATGGTCTTGGTGACACTGTAGGTGTCGGGCCAGGCCGGCCCCATACAGCCATCAAGAGTGACTCCCCGCCTGCGTGTCTCACCATGAGGGTGGGTAATGAGATCGGGACGTAGCCCCGCTTCAGTGTCGAGCGGGCGTGACGATCCCGGCTGCTGCCCGGTCATCCGGGTGAGGACTGAGCGCAGGAGCTGCCACTGCTCCTCGGCGATGAAGTCCGGTGTGCGCAGGATCCAGGCGCTCCGGAGTCCAATGACCATGATCAGTACGCCCAGGACGATGAATCCAGCAGGCAGGGAGCAGAAATAGGGAACCAAATTCGAAGGAACGTCCGTAAGCCTCCTCGTCGATTCTCATGACGGGAATGACCATGATGAGGATGGAGAACGCGATGAAGGAGAAGACGGCTCCGAAGCCGGCCACAGCCAACCTGCTCCACATTCCCGGGCCCCACTGCTTGCCGGGTGTGGCAGTGCCCGGATTGTAGGAGGAGACGGCGGCCTTGACCGCCTGCTCGACCTGTTCTCGGCCGGCGATGGATGCCGGCACCGTGAACCGCTCACGAACCAGGGGGAGCCTGGAGTCGAGCCGAGCCGGACTCGTAGTAGTACGTGCGCTGGGTCCGAACGTGCCCGTCACTGTCAGACGTGGTGCTGACCGAGATGTTGCTGACGCGGGCCGGGACCCTCTGCTCGACCGTGACGACGGCGCCTTCCTGACGTACTCGCACGGCGGGGAGCTTCCAGCGGGCGATTTCGGGGCCATAGCGACGACTTTCAGGCATGGGGCTGGGCATACTCATGTGGGCTTGTCTCCGTGGGGTGTGGGCACAACTCAGATGAGTCCTGCCTGGTGGCGCAGCTCGCTGTCCTTCTGCTGTATCCAGCGCCTGCCGATCACAACGGTGGCGAGTGCTGCAGCGATGACGACCAGCGCAAGGACCGAGTTCTGTATCAGTGCGTGGGTGTGAGCCTCCTGCGACGAGGAGCTGGTCGAGAACGCAGTCTGATTCAGCATCACAGAGGCGAATATGGCGAGAATAGCCACGACGAACTCAATCAGGAACACGATCGCAGCAAGGTTCCAGTAGCGTTCGCGCCGGCGAGCATCGCACCACGCGGGCAAGGAGGCGGTGTCGACATCCTCCCAGCTGATCTCTCGCGGCTCTTCCTCTCCGGGCATCGTACTGGGATAGGAAACGAGAAGGCGGTCGCACTGCTGGGAGGTGTGGGAAGGATCGCGCCGAAGACACTGACGCCGCCGAGCAGGGGAATGAGTGTGAGCTGTCCGGCGGCGATGAACAGCAGGAAGATCAAAACCCCACGGTCAGGAAGACTGAGGCGAAGATGGTCATGCCGATGAGGGTGCGCCGGCCCTGCCTCACGCGCTTGGCGACGTCGTAGAGCATCCGGCCATGGGGACCCATGCGCCCATCACGGGTGACTCCTCGCGTGAGGGAGTCTCCGTTCGGGTGAGTGATGAGATCCCGGTGCAGGCCGGCCTCAATGTCCAGGGGCGCGACGAGCCGGGCTCCTGCCCCTACCAGCTGGGTCAGGGTCTGACCAACAGCCCCCACTGCTCCTCGGCCACGAATTTCGGGGTGCGCAGGGCCCATGCGGCACTGAGCGCAGACAACTGCGAGGGTGATCGCTACGAGGATGAAGATACCGGGGAAGACTGTCAAGAGCTTCTGGAAGCTGGCGAAAGGGTCTCCTGGAGGCGCGCTTGAGGCGCTTTTGGTAGAAGGGGATGACGATAAAAGTGCAGACCGAATCCCGTCATTCCCAGTAAGAAGACAGTCTGCAGCAGTCGCAGCAGCGCATCCCCACTGAACTGAACGGACAGCGCCGCCGTGCCCGGATCGTAGGCGGCGATGGCGTGGTCTACGGCGACGAACCTGCTGCTCACTCACTTCGCTTGCTGGAACGGTCAGCCGTTCCTTGACGAGTGGCACTGATGTCGGTGATCCCAGTCCGGCTTCATAGATCGGAGTGTGATACTCGTCGTGAAGGCTACCGGGTCATCCCTGCGACTCGTGTGAATGCTCTCCACGCGGGCGGGAACCCTCTGCTCGACCGTGATGACATCGCCGCGTCTGCGCACCCTCACTGAGGGCAGCATCCAGCGAGGGAATGGCGGGACCGTGACGGCGGTTCTCTGACAAAGGGGTGGTGCTCACGCAGGCTCTTCTCTCCTTGGTGCTTCGTCCGTGAGCATAGGGCAGGGAATCGTCCTGGGAGATGATTTTGGGGAATCCATCAGGAGCGCAGACGGGGAGGCGTTAGCATCGTCTCCCATGGATCCCTTTGAGATGACTGTTCCTGCGGATGCCGGTCTGCCCGCTCTTGTCCTGTCGGTTCCGACTGGCGACGACATCGACCGCATCGCTGAGATCTGCCAGGAGGCCGACATCCAGGAGTGGACCCTCATCCCCGCGGCTACCAGCGCAGTGACGCGCAGGTCTTCGTCGAGCGGATCGTTGCTGATGGCTGGAGCGAGGGGCGAGCTCACCTGGGCGGTACGTGAAGTCGGCGACGACGACGCATCGCCGACCCTGGTGGGCATGCTCAGCATTACCCTGAGGCGGCCCCGAAGGCGCTCGAACCGGAGAGATCGGCTACTGGCTCACCGCGGCTGCGCGGGGGCGTGGCACCATGACCCGCGCTGTCGCCGTCCTCATCGACACCGCCTTCGACCCGGACGGCCCTCTGGGCTTGTCGGCACTGCGGTGGCGCTGCGACATTCACGACTCAGGCCGCGGCCCGGTGCCCAACTGGGCCTCCTGGAAGGTCGCCTGGTCCCTCGGCTTCCAGCGCGAGGGGCGAGTACGCCGCTTTCTGCTCACGGACGGACGGCTCCACGATGGCTGGATCGGTACCTGCTTCCCGAAGACCCTCGTGAGCCGCAAGCCCCCTGGGATGGTCCTATCGACGCGGGTGGCGTTGTTCCCCTCGTGGCGCACAACGGCGTCGGAGAGCGTGAGGGGGATGATCCTGAGGCCCTTGTGCGCCGCTTCCACCGCATTTACGGACTTCCCGTCCAGACCGACGGTGCCAGCCTTGAGCGGAGAGCCTGAACATGCGTATGAGTCTCATCGCCGAGGAGTTCGCCGAGCTCGTCGGTGCCGTCTACGGGCAGGCGGCCCGCACCGAGGTCGAGTCGGGCTACCGCCACGCCGTGGCCGCCGATGACGGCGCTCGTGACACCGTTGAGGCCGCCGACGCTCTGGCGGACCTTATCTACGTCATTTACGGCATGGCCCTGGAGACCGGGATCGACCTGGCGGCCGTGCTCGCCGGTTCAGCGCTCCAACATGTCCAGGTTGGTGCTGATGGCAAGCCGGTCTACCGCGAGGACGGCAAGGTGCTCAGGGACCGGGCTACTCGCACCCGATGTGGCTGAGGTGCTGCGCCATCGGCGCCTGCGCTGAGAAGAGAACATCGACACGCCACAACTATACTATACGTATAGTAAAGTTATGGCCATGACTCATACCCCCGGACTTCGTGCCTGGGCGGCCCTGGCCGTCCTGACCCTGGCCGTGACCCTGCTGGCCATCGACTCCACGGTGCTGGCGCTGGCGATCCCTCACTGAGTACCGACCTGAGCCCGACGGCCAGCCAGCTGCTGTGGATCGGCGACATCTACTCCTTCACCCTGGCCGGCCTGCTGGTCACCATGGGTAATGTCGCCGATCGCATCGGTCGGCGACGCCTCCTGCTCGTCAGGGACGCTCGGCTTCGGGGCCGCCAGCATCATGGCGGCCTTCGCGCCGAGCGCGGGAACCCTCATCGCCGCTCGAGCCCTGCTGGGCGTCGGTGGCGCCACAATCATGCCCTCCACCCTCTCCCTCATACGCAACATCTTCCCCGATGCCCGCCACCGCACCACCGCCATCGCCATCTGGTCCGCCGGCAGCTCCGGCAGCACCGCCCTAGGGCCGCTGGTTGGCGGAGTCCTGCTCGAGCACTTCTGGTGGGGCAGCGTCTTCCTCATCAACGTTCCCGTCATGGCGGCCGTCATCGTCACGGGCCTGTGGCTCCTGCCGGAGTCCAAGAACGAGCAGGGCGCCCCGGTTGATTTAGCCTCCGCGGTCCTGTCGGTCCTGGCCATCGTGCCGATCACCCTACGCCGTCAAGTCCTTCGCCCACGACGGCCTGACGGCCGTTGCGGTAGCAGCGCTGGTGGGCGGCCTCGCCGCCGGATGGCTGTTCGTCAGAGCGTCAGCGCACTCTGGAAACACCGCGATCGACGTCGAACTCTTCAGCCGCCCCGCGTTCACCTGGGCGATTGCGGCGACTGTCCTGGCGATCTTCGCCTTGGCCGGTCTGCTGTACTTCTTCTCCCAGTACCTCCAGCTCGTTCGGGGCTACTCCACGCTCCGAGCGGGCCTGACCGAGTGCCCGCATCACTGGCCTCCATCGTCGTTGTCGCGGTCGTGGCCGCGGTGGTTCGCCGACTCGGCAACGGTCGGGCGCTGGGAAGCGGCCTGCTCATAGCCGCGGTGGGGCTGATTGTGGTCGCTCTGGGGGAGTCCTACGGCGGAATCGTGGTGATCTGCGTCGGCCTGCTCATCATCGGCGCAGGCATCGGCCTGGCAACTTCACGGTCTCCACCGGAGCGGTTCTGGGGGCGGTACCGGCGGACCGCGCCGGGCGGCCCTCCGCCATCTCCGAGACCGGACTCGAACTGGGAGTAGCCCTGGGGATCGCGGTGCTCGGCACGATTCAGGATGTCGGTTACCGGCTCCTGCTCGGACAGGCCCCCTCCGGGCTCCCGGGGCGGGTCGCCGACGCCGCCGAGCAGTCCCTGGCCACCCTGGCGGGTGTCATCGATCCGAGTGACCCCGGGCAGGCCGAGCTGATGGTTCAGGCCCGGGAGGCATTCACCCGCGCCATGCAGACCACCGCCGTGATTGCTGCCGGTATCCTCCTGTTCGCGGGTGTGATGGCTGCGCGTCATGTTCCAGCGGCGAGTGAGGAGAGCTCATGAGAACCTCGAAACGGGACCGCATCATCACGGGGGCGCTCGAGCTCGCCCACCGTGACGGTTTCGATGCGCTCACCTTCGACACCCCTGGCTGAGCACGTTGGTCTGAGCCGCGGCGGAGTCATCTATCACTTCCGCACCAAGAACGAGCTCCTGGAGGGATCGCGGCAGCGTTCCTGGAGCGGTGGCGGACTGAGGCCCTGGCTGCGCTGGGCGGGCCCCTGGAGGAGGCGAGCCGGACTGAGCGCATCGAGGCACTGACTCGCTCAGTCCTCGACGGCGAGATCCTGCCCGGCGAGGTCAGCTTCATGCTCTCGGCCACGCCGGAGGCGGAGATGCTCAAGGAGACCTGGAACACGCTGCGCCGGGGGTGGGTGGGTGAGATCCGTGAGCTCACTGCCATGCAACGCGTGGCGCTGCTGGCCGTGGACGGATGGTGGGCCAACCGCGCCGTTGACAGTGACAGCCAGGACCCCGACGATCTCGAGATCGCCGAGCTCATCGTTTCCCTGGCCCGCGGTGAGCACGCCCGTGGATAGTGGATAGCAGTGACAGGCTTTCCCTAGAAGCGGGGGATGTTACGCATGTTCGACGTCGCCATGCTCACGGCCTCGCCCGCGCCGCGATTAAGGACGATCTTGCTCATTGCTGTGGCGAATCCGATCAACTGTTCACCCGTGATCTCCGGAGGAAGCGACAGGGCATTGGGGTCGGTGACGACCTCTACCAGTGCTGGGCCATTGAAGTCGAAGGCCTTCTGAAAAGCTCTGCGCAAGTCTCGTGGATCGTCAACGCGTTCGCCATGGAAACCGATCGACTGTGCTACTCCGGCGTAGTTGACGTCGTGGACATCAGTGCCGAAGTCGGGCAGGCCATTGACCAGCATCTCGAGCTTCACCATACCCAGAGTCGAGTTGTTGAAGACCACGACCTTGATCGGCAGGTTGTGCATACGGGCGGTCACGAGCTCTCCCATGAGCATGGACAGGCCGCCGTCGCCGGACACGGAGATCACCTGGCGGTGCGGGTGGGAGACCTGCGCACCAATGGCATGGGGGAGAGCGTTTGCCATAGAGCCGTGCAGGAAGGAGCCGATGAGTCGGCGTGTGCCCAGAGGATCGATGTAGCGTGCGGTCCACACGTTGCACATGCCGGTATCCGCGGTGAAGATCGCATCCTTGGCGGCGACCTCGTTGAGCACGTGGGCGGCATACTCGGGGGTGAATGGGTTTGATCCTGTCCACCTTGCGCGTATAGGCGCCAATGGGCGCCTTCATGATCTTGGCGTGCTTCTTGAGCTGAGCCTTGAGGGAATGCGTCGGAGCGACGTTTCTTAATATGCGGTAGGGAGAGCTTCAATGAAGGGGATGACGTCGGAGTGAATCGGGTGGGAGACGTCGGTGCGCCGTCCCAGCTTCTCGGCGTGATTGTCTACCTGGACAGTGGTGGTCTCCGGTAGGAACTGGTCGTAGGGAAGTCGGTGCCCCAGCAGAAGCAGCACGTCGGCGTCCTTCATGCCCTCGGCGGCGGCCCCGTATCCCAAGAGGCCCCGTCATGCCGACGTCGTAAGGATTGTCGTACTGGATGAAGTCCTTGCCGCGCAACGAGTGGCCGATCGGTGCTTTGAGCAGGTCGGCCAGGGGCGATGACTTCGTCATGGGCACCCTTGACGCCGGCACCTGCGAAAGATCGCCACCCTTCCGCGATTTGTTGAGTAGGGCGGACACCTCAGCTACGTCAGCAGGGTTGGGTGACAGGATGGCCGGCCGGACCTTGGAATACTCGGGAATGGCGGCTGTGGCTTTCTCGTCGGAGACATCTCCTGGCAATGTGATCACACTCACGCCGCCCAGGCTGACAGCGTGGCGGATTGCTGCGTTGACCACACGCGGAGCCTGCTTGGGAGTGGAGATGAGCTCAGAGTAGACGGAGCACTCGTTGAACAGACGATCCGGGTGGGTCTCCTGGAAGTAGGACTGGCCAATCTGAACGCTGGGGATATGCGAGGCGATCGCCAGCACCGGGGCGCCCGAGCGTTGCGCATCGTACAGGCCATTAATGAGATGAAGGTTGCCAGGACCGCAGGAGCCGGCGCACACGGAGAGCTCGCCAGTCAGCTGCGCCTCGGCTGCGGCAGCGAAGGCGGCGGCCTCCTCGTGGCGTACGTGGACCCAATCGATCCCACCCTTGGCAGAACCGCCGGTCTTACGGACGGCGTCGACGACGGGATTGAGGGAGTCCCCTACGATGCCGTAAATTCTGCGGACGCCGGCATCGACGAGCTGGGCCACGAGCTGTTCTGCAACATTCATGCGTTTCTCCCTAGAAGTCCTGCATCGAGTGACTTCATCAGGCTACGCCCAGTGCGACCATAGTCCTAGAATTGATGGCCTGTTGTGAACGAGAAGACCATCCGTACATGGCACGATGGGCCCATGAGCGAGACCACCGACGGCACCGACCTCCCGGAGTCGAACGTCTTCGCCAAGCCATGGCCACTCGACCTTGGCCTGCCCGGCTTCACTGCTGTGGACCACGCCGACATCGAACCGGCCATTCGTGCCGGGATGGCTGCGGAGCGCCAGGAGTGGGAGGCGATCGCCACCAACGAGGCCGAACCCACGATCACCAACACCGTTGACGCCCTGGAGCGATCCGGTGAGCTGCTGGAGCGGGCGCTGACGGTACTGGACGCCCTGACCTCCGCCACCGACTGCCCGGACCTCGATGAGCTCGGAGGCGCTCGCTCCCGAGCTGGCGGAGCACTCCGACACCCTACCATCTCGACTCACGTCTCTATGAGCGGTTCAAGACACTCGATGACCTTGTCGCCGCCGCCCTCCCGATGGCGAGGAGCGCGCGACGCCGACGGCACCGTCATCGATGCCGAGGCCGCCCGTCTCATCCGCCTGACCGTTGAGGAGTTCGAACGCAACGGCGTCGGCCTGGATGAGTCCGACGCGCATGCGCTCAAGGCGATCAACGCCCGCGTCAACGCGCTCAAGATGCGTTTCTCCGTCCTGGCCACCGAGGCCATGCATGCCGCTGAGGGTCACCAACGTCACGGTTCCGCCGGCCCTCGCCACCACCCGAGCCCACGGCGCCAGAGCCGCCCTTCTGGAAAGGTCCATGAGCCGAGGGCTGGGCGAGCAGGACGACGCCGGCGACACCCGAGGGGATCGTCCTGGAGCTCGCCGCGCTGCGTGCCGAACGGGCCGCCCTTCTGGGCTACCCGCACCACGCCGGCTCTCGTGGCCGCCGAGTCGGCCGCACGAACCACCAAGGCGGTGTCCGAGATGCTGGCCCGCCTCACTCCTCCCGCCATGGCCAATGCCCGGCACGACGCCCAGGTCTACGCCGCCCGCATGGACAGCGATCCCCGGACCCAGGTGGGGGAGACCTTCGGCCCGGCCGACTGGCCCTTCTACGAGGCCGCAGAGCGCAAGGACCGCTTCGGCGTCGACGACGAGATCCTGGCCCCCTACCTGGAGCTGTGGAACGTCGTCACCAAGGGTGTCTTCTACGCCGCGAACCGTCTCTACGGCATCACCTTCCACGAGCGCGAGGACCTGGCCGAGCACATGTATGCCCCGGGCGTCCGGGTCTGGGAGGTGCGCGATGGCGAGGAGCCGGAGGCGCCGGTTCTGGGGCTCTTCGTCGGTGACTACTACGCCCGAGCCGGTAAGTCCGGAGGCGCCTGGATGGACAGCCTCGTCACCGGCTCGACCCTCGCCGGCCGCAGGCCGGTGGTCATCAACTGCTGCAATATCGAGCAGCCCACCTCCGGTCCGGCCCTGCTGACCTGGGACGAGGTCATCACCTGTTTTCACGAGTTCGGACACGCCCTGCACGCCCTGCTCTCCGAGGCCCGCTATCCCTCAGCCTTCGGGACGGCCGTGCCTCGGGACGTCGTCGAGTTCCCCAGCCAGCTCAACGAGAAATGGGCCCTCCACCCCGAGGTGCTGTCCAGCTACGCATGCCACGTGGACACCGGCGAGCCTCTGCCCGCAGAGCTGGCCGAGCAGCTGCGCGGCCAAGGTACCTTCGGTCAGGGGTTACGCCACCACGGGTACCTGGGAGCAGCTCTGCTCGACCATGCCTGGCACACGCTCACCCCGGACGAGGTCCCGCGGGACGTCCGCCAGGTCGAGCAGTTCGAGCATCGAGGCTCTGGCCGAGGCCGGGATCAACGACGCGCTCGTGCCCCCGCGCTATCGCACCACCTACTTCTCCCACGTCTTCGCTGGCGGTTACAGCGCGGCCTACTACGCCTACATCTGGAGCGAGGTCATGGACGCCGACGCCATCGCCTGGTTCACCACCGACGGCGCGATCGACGGCGATCTCGGCCTGAACCGCAAGGCCGGGGATGCCTTCCGCCGTGAGTTCCTCGCTCGTGGCGACTCCCGGGACCCCCTGGTCTCCTACCGCGCCTTCACCGGGCGCGAACCCAGCATCCTGCCCTCTTCCTCAAGCGCCGTGGACTGACCTGACGGACACGGTCCGCGTCTTCACCTCATCATCACCGGAAGGAACACAATATGGCTCGCGTCACCATTGTTGGCGGTGGGTACGGCGGCATCACCGTCGCCAAGGCCCTCGACGACGTCGCCGAGGTTACCCTCGTGGAGCAGAAGGACACCTTCGTCAGCCACGCCGCAGCGCTGCGGGCGGCCGTCGACCGGGACTGGGCGGAGAAGATCTTCCTGCCCTACGACCGGCTCCTGACCAATGGGCGCGTTGTCTCACGGCACGGCGCTGGCCGTGCGCGGCACCACCGTCGAGGTCTCCGGTCACGGGCCGATCGAGGCCGACTACCTGGTGCTGGCAACCGGAACCGCGTACCCCTTCCCGGCCAAGCACATGGGTCCTCCTCCATCATCGCCAAGGCCCGTATCGAGCGCGTTCACGCCAATCTCGAGCAGGCCTCGCGGGTGCTCATCGTGGGAGCCGGCGCGGTCGGCATCGAGCTGGCCGGCGAGATCACCTCCGCTTTCCCGGACATCGCGGTGACGATGCTGGAGACCTCTGACAAGATCCTCCCGGCCGGTGACTACAAACCGGAGATCCGCGAGGCCATTGCCGACCAGCTCGCCCAGCGCAGGGTGGAGATCATCACCGGTGACTCCCTCGGCTTCCTGCCCCCGGTCGACGTCGGCGTGCTCTCCCCCTTCCGGGTCACCACCCAGGGAGGACGCCGCCTGGAGGCGGACATGTGGTTCCGCGCCTACGGCTCGGCGGCCGCTACCGGATTCCTCAGCGAGGACTACGACGAGGTGCGCCACTACGACGGCACCATCCGTGTTGACGACTACCTGCGAGTGGTCGACCACCCCGGCGTCTGGGCCATCGGCGACATCACCGACGTGCGCGAGTCCAAGCGCGCCGACGCCGCCCGGGCCCACGCCCGAGTCGTCGCCAGCAACATCGCCGACCTCATCGCTGGGCGGGGCCGGAACGACCTACACGCCGGGAACCGAACGGATCATCCTGCCCCTGGGGCCCGACGGGGGCGCCTCACAGATCCTGCGCGACGGAGTGCGCGTCGTCGTCGGATCTGAGGAGACCAGCAGGATCAAGGGAGAGGACCTCTTCCTGGGCTTCATCCGTCAAGAGCTGGGGATTGAGCAGGAGGCGTAATCGGACGCGACGCGACCCCGTGTTGAGTTGCGCCTGTGTGCTGGGCGGGGAGAGCCGGTAGTGTGTCCTGCATGACGAACGACCCGCGGTCCGCGCTCAACCGACTCATCGCCGCCTTCGAGGCGCACCTGGATGCTGCTGCGACCGGTGATGAGCTCTCCCCGGCCGTGGTCGCGGCTGAGAATGCCCTCCAGGACGCCTTCTTCACCTACGACGACTCGCTGTTCACCGCTTACGGTATCGAGCTTCCCCTTCGAGGCCTTCGACTCCGACGGCGATGACGACGATGACGATGACTACTGACGATGACGGTGACGACGAGTGCGACGATGATGAGGACGAGGGCTACGACGATGACGAGGGTACGACGACGAGGACTGACTGAGGTCTTTCTTTCGCTGTCCATCGCTCAGCAACGGGGCCCGCGCCAGGTGCGCGGGCCCGCACTCTCGAGTCTCAGAAGCGCTCAGGGTAGCCGAGTTGCACGAGGTGACCTCGTCCAGGGCGTGGCGGATCTGAACCGGAAGCTCCAGGTCGTCGGCTGAGAGCACGCCTTGAAGCTGAGCCGGTGTACGCGCCCCCACGATGGTGGAGGCGACCCCGGGGGCGTCACGGGCCCAGGCCAGGGCGACCTCGGCCGGCTTGCGGTCCAGTCGAGGCTGCAGTGGCCACGGCCTCGACGACACCCCGGTGCGAGTCGCCCAGGTAGGGGAGACGTAGGGACGCAGGTGCGGTGAGGCGGCCCGCGAGTCCGGTGGGATCGTTGCCCGGTACTTGCCCGTGAGTACCCCTCGCCCCAGGGGCGCGTACCCCAGGATGCCGAAACCCAGAGCTTGGGAGGCGGGCACGAGCTCGCGCTCGATTCCCCGGGAGAGGAGCGAGTGCTCCACCTCGACGGCAGCCAGTCCCGGACCCTCGACCGTTCCTCGCTAGAGCAGGTCGTGCATGCGTACCGAGGCCCATGCCGGATGGTTGGCGATACCCACGTAGCGGGTACGCCCGGAGGAGACGGCCATGCTCAGGGGCGTGGGCCGTCTCCTCCAGGGAGGTGCTGGGATCGGCACCTGAACCAGCAGCAGGTCGAGGTGGTCGGTGCCCAGTCGGGCCAGGCTGGTATCGAGCGTGTCCAGCAGCGAGCCGCGGGAAGCATCGGCACCGAGGATCGCTCCCGGTGCGCCAGGTGCGTACTCCCGGCCTTGGAGACCAGGACGAGGTCCTGACGATCCACGTGCTCACGCAGGAGCGCTCCAATGACCTCCTCGCTGACGCCTTCGCCGTAGGAGGCCGCGGTGTCCACGAGGGTTCCCCCGGTGTCGAGGGAAGATGTCGAGCTGCTCCTTGGCCTCGAGCTCGTCGGTGTCCCGCCCCAGGTCATCGTGCCCAGTCCCACGGAGGACACACGCAGGCCGGTCAGCCGAGTCTCCTGTGCTCCATAGGCCCAACCAGTGGCAGCTCAGCCTGCTTGCGGACGGTGATGGTCCAGGCTCGCGTCGCCGGTGCGCTCGAACTCGGTGACGGTGTAGCCGTTGTCGGCAGCCCAGGCGGGCAGAGTCTGAGTGCCCTGGGTGCAGTCGAAAGCCGATGACGAGCTCGTCGCCGGTGTCAAGGTCCTCCATGGCCTCCTCCGCCTCGATGACTGGGAAGGGGCAGACCTGGCCAGTGGTCTCCAGAACAGTGCGCATGAGTACTCTCCTTGGTTGATCGTGCGTTGCCGTGACGTCGTCGGTGGGCTGTGGTGAGTGTCAGACGCTGGCGGGGACGCGGACGGTGCGGCGCGCTCGGCGCGACGCCGCTGCCGGGGACGGATGAGAAGGAACCAAGAGGCGCCCCGACCCCCAGGACCTGGAAGACGAGGGCGGTCCAGCCCTGCCATGACGGGAGCGAGGTCTGCACCAGGGCGTTGCCGATCGAGCAGCCGCCGGCCCAGGTGGCGCCGATGCCCATGAGGATGCCGCCAATGATGGGCGCTGAATGACCTGGGCACTGGGCACGCGGACGCGGAACTCCCCGGAGGCCTTGGCCGCGATGTAGGAACCGAACAGGATCCCCAGGACCAGGAGCACGCCCCAGTCGAGGTCAGCTTGGGGTCACCGGTGACGATGAGGTTCACCAGGTTCGAAGACGGAGCCGTGATTCCGAGCCCGTCCGGGCGTCCTGAGGCCCAGGACGTGGGCCCAGGCGATGATGGCGACGGTCCCGACGAGGTCCCGTGACGCGGGTTCCACTGCTTCTCCAGCCTT
>BNJV01002334.1_pt1 | contig 18211 bp, 28 predicted proteins | sample 8540591 | NCBI WGS metagenome assembly BNJV01 (sample SAMD00202457, study PRJDB9452) | human saliva metagenome | host: Homo sapiens
TGCTACCGAACTCCACAGGCCGCAGTTGCACCAGCGAGTGATGAGAGGTTGTTGAGGGCGTAGAGGTGGATGTCATGGCATGGGCGTAGTCAATTGCTCCTCCTGAGCTGCGCGCGCGTCGTCGAAGTTGGAATCGCCCCTCGTGCAGGCGCATATTGAAATGTTTGCCGCCCAGATAGACGGTCCGCGCCGTGGCATCATCGCCGCCGTCATGGCAGTATCCCATAAAACAGGGTAGTGCAAGCAGTTCGACGGATTTGCCGGTGTAACAGCATTGTGTAAAGTCTCCTTTGTTGCCGGAGTGTGCCGCTGACAGACAGACACACGCTCCATCATTGTTTCCCCGATTATAGCAGGAAATCCCATTTTTCTTTCAAATAAGCATGTTCTTTCTCTTTTTCCTATCGTTTGATGGAGTTTATCAATAGAAAGTTTTACGCTGTATCTTTGTAAAAGGTAATTTTCTGCATGATGATATATAGATTTTATCGTTTATACCGACCAGTAACACAACGCTCGTTGTCATGATTATATTTTGCCCCTCAACCATTGTTTTGAATTATTTACTTTTTCTATGTGTCTATTTAATTTTCTATAAGGAGGGCTTTTATGTATGGGAGAATATGGGAGCTTGGGCGTTTTTCTCGTAGCGTTGTTTTTTCCCGGCTATGGCACCGTAGCCGGCATTCCCGTCGCGAGCCGAATAGCCGTCGCCGCAGAAGCGCCATTCCCCACGAGTGCGGTGTCGATCGATCGGGTCTTCACGTCCAGTTTCGGCGGGTATTTCCGCCATGCCCATCGTCTCTTGACATAGAGATTTGCGTTCCTCCATCTGGTGGCGGTGGAGTTCCGCATGCTGCTCGGCGCGCATTTGTACCTCCCAGCTCCGAGATGCTCGTCTTCGTCGATTCGGTGCTCGGTCTTGCTCCATGCGTGGCGAAGTGGGGATCCTCACATGGAAATAGCAGAGCGCGTCCCGGAGGTCTGCGGAAAATGTCTTGGTCGCCGTTGAGCGAGTCGCCGCTGGCGCACGCCGTCTGATCTGGCTGCTGTCCGCTCGCGTGTCATGCGCCATCGAGATGATGACGACGGCGACGCATCGGTTCGATCTCGCGCGAATTATTATGAGGTAGCTTTGCCCCTGCCCGCGTCAGGCGGATCTCTTCATCGTCGCGGGATGCCGCCACGGAAGACGGCGCCGGCGGTCGTCCTGTTGGCGAGGAGATGCCCGACAGCATGATTGCGATGGGCATGCGCGATTGCGGGCGGCCCTTGCGGACCTGTGGTCGTCTCGGGCGCCCTGCCCGGATATCCTGGCTGTCCGCCGCGCCCCGGAGCATCCCAGATTGACGGCATGCTGGAGCCGGGCAGGGAGAAGATCCTCCATCCCGAGCGCGCGTCCGTGTGAACGTGCCTACTGGGCAGAGCGGGCGGCAGAGAGGCGGTGCACGCATGAGAATAAGTATGTGACGCCCGCGATGCTGAGGCACCTTGCGTCACTTTTCATCGGCGGAGTACGTGGCGGAGCGTCCCGCATCTCCCCACATTGTTGCCGGAGGAGCTCCCTGGTCTGCTCTGCGTCTGCGTGACGACGGGACACTGCGCCTGATTTTAGTCGGAGAATGTGACTTATGGACTGAAAGACCGCTTTTGAGATGGTCTATCTCTTTTCACCGACGGACGACTGGCCGTGCCGAAGGTACGTCGCCGCATGATGCGCTCAGGTTCCCTCGGCGACCCTCTGTGTTCCCGGGCGCGGAGTTCGAGGAGCGCGAGGTATGATCTTATGGGCACGTTCATGGGTCTGACCCGCGGCGCGTCTTCCATGGAGACGATTTGTCGGGCATCCGCCGCAGCAAGCACTGGTTCCCGCCGCCGCCGCCCGCCGCCGTCCCCATCCTTTCTGGAAGGAGGAGTCCCGGATGTCGCGGTACCGAGACCCATACGCCCGCGGGCCCGCAAAGAGATCCGTCGACGCACGGCGCCGCAGGTGCAGCCGAGCTGGACCTGGCGAGCGCATCGTGAAGGCGACGCCGACCATGGCCATCTCCACTGCGGACGGATAGGCCGCTGAGGCGCGGATCGCATGCGCAGGTCGCCTTTACACCGACCGCTCACTACATCATCTCGGCCATGAACAATAACTGCGGCTATGCGCGCGCGGTGGAGGACCAGGACGAGACGACGCCGCGCGCGGAGTACATCCGCGTCAATACCGCGGCGAGCTGAACCCATCAACAGTCACCCGATCTTTATCGGAACGCTCGCGAACGATCTCGGCGCATCGACGGATGCTCTATTGCTTCCGCGACCGCGAGAGGATCCTCGATATTTTCGTAATCCGTCTGCGGGCGCGTCAGACGTTTCACTCACATCCGCATCGGCGGGGGAGGATCTCTCTCCCCGCGGCGGCGGAGATGATCCATACCTTGTCGACAGTGCCCGATCGGGTGAGTACAAACCTGTTCCTCATTGGGCAACGAGATTTTTGTCCGCCGCATTCGTGGCACGTCGCCCATGACGACGGAGGAGGCACTCGCGTGTAGTATGACGGGCCGAATCTGCGCGCGACGGGCTCGCCTTGATCTGCGCAAGGGATGTCGGCCAGCAGCCATGATGGACGGACTTCGATATCCCCTGTGGCGAGCACGGCGATAACTGATCGTTACATGGTCAAGCTTCCGCTTGTTGATCACGGAGCGCGACATCGTGCGGCAGGCAATCGACGGCCGCCCGAGGGGGACCTCACGGCAAAGAAGGTGCCCTGTTGTCATCGTCGCCCGCGGCGATGTCCAGCCGGTTTGAGGGAACGCGTGTCGCCACATCGTCGCGATGGTACGATCGTTCCCACCGCATCCGGTCCGCTTCGTCCCCTGTTCGTAAACATGCAGGGGCTCGGACCCGATGTGCCGCGTAGACATGCTCATCGGCGACTCGAAAGTCGCCGCTCACTCGTCCATGTCCAATCATGGCGGAAGCGGACTGCTGAGAAAGGAGACGAACGACGGAGAGCCTTCTTGCGACAGCGATGGTTTTACTACTCCATCTACTGCCTGATCTTTAATCCCTGTTCGTGGTGGATTCCGTGGATGAGTTTCGTCGGCTACATCCCGTTTCGGCATCATCCCCTGATTTCGCGCCACCGTCTTTACCACGGCGCGATCCGCGCGCCGATCCGCGCGCATCGGTCTGAACCTGGCGGTATGATCCATTCGCGTTCTGTTGCGGATATGTTGAAACCGATGAGCAGCGGACATTGCCCGCTGGTGCGGACAGCAGAGCCCAGCACTCGCCCGCGCTCGCTTTTGTCCCCGCGGCGTCTCGTTCACGCGCGCTTTTCCCTGTTCACCGGGCGGTGCCCGCCTGATGCCCAACGTCGGTGAAAGCCTGGCCATCCTGTCGTCCCCGCATGAACGCAACTGAACAAGTATCTGCTCTTAGCAGAGGTTCATGCCGCCCTCTCCTCCCTGCTCGGCACTTCAACATGCCGACGGCTCAATTGCGCCTGACGGAGCGACGTACCGCATGCAGGCGCAAAACCACGGGTTGATCTCGCAGTACCGTCGCGTTCATCATCTTCCCTAACGCCGGCCTTGAGACGAACTGCACGCCGCTCTATCCTATGCTGGTTCCCGAGATTACCCAGACCGTTTACGAGTATTTCTGGGATGCGCTGGGCGTTGTTCTTTCTCGCAGAGTACGCGAATCTCCCGGATGGCGGCGATCCGCAACGACGTTCTTCCCGGCTACAGCGACCGCTGTCGTTCCGCCGGGATTCGTCTGGTTCGCCCAAAGCGGTGCTCATGGTGTCGTCATCATGTGGTTTCGTTGGACGTTCCGCGCACGCGTGGATCAGATCCTGACGTTCGGCTGCCAGAAGGTGCTCTGTCCCGCTCCTCGATTCCTGGAACGTTCCTGACGGGGCACCGACAAATCTGTCTGGCACGTTTCAAGGGGACCACCACGCTCAAGCGCCCTTGACCGCACTATGCTCACATGCAGTTAATCTCTGGGGCAAGAAGAGACAAAGTCCATATCCTGAAAAAAGTCGCCCATGACGGATACTCTTTCGCGGCGGGCATCTGCGATGGACTGGCGCGTTCGCATCGGCGCTGTTCGATGTGCGCCAATGCGTGCCCGAACAAGGCGCTCGATCTGACGAGATTGTCCCAGATGTGAAGAAGAAGCGCCATTACGAAGTCCCACATTCATCACCGGGCGCTGTCTCACTGCAATCTCTGTGTGGAGGCGTCCGGTCCATACGCTTGTCTGGCGACCACGCCATCGCCGCACGTGGAGCAAGGAGACGATGACGCACGATGCCATGATCGACGAGGATCGCGGAGTTCCTCGGCCAGGTGGGAGGTCGAGGCGGCAGAGTGGGGCAGAAGAAGCGAGTCGCCGCCAAGGCAAAGGCGGAGGCTGAGCGAAGGCTAAGCCGAAGCGGAGGTCGCCAAAAGGAAAGTCAAGCGAGGAAAACCGCCGAAGAAAAAGTCGCGGCGGACATCCCGCTGATGGTGCAACGCCGCCGCAAAGGATGCGCAGACGACGGAAGGAGGGCGACATGAGCTTTATCTTACTTCGTCACCGCTGTGACGATCATCGAAGTTTCGGCGTCGTTCTCTCACCGAATGTCGCACAGCGCACCTCTCGTGCTTCTCGCCTTTGTCGGCAGGTTAATCGCTTCTACATTGGCGCAGAGTTTCTCGGCGCGGTGCGCCATGGTCTACAGCGGCGCGCGCCGTCCCTCATCGTCATGGCGATTATGCTGACGCGGCGGGACCCGATGGCGCAGTCCAACCCTTCGCAGCTCTTCGCCGTGTCGTGACGGGCCGCCAGCAGGCAGTATCTTCCTTCTCATCGGATGCAGCATTGTCCCGTTCCTTCCCCGCAGGCGATTTGCCGCGCCTGACGGGCAGACGAGACCGCCCGGTAGCCGATGCCCGGCACGTACCCAGCCGTTTGAGACGGCGGTGCCGCCTCCCGGCGATGGTCGGTAGCACCTGCCTCAAGTGAGGAGGATGCAAGATCGGTCTTCCTGATCTGCTCTTTTTGTCGGCACTGTTGCTCCCTGTATCATTTCTGGCTCCCTCAGCGCGGCATCATCCTGACTTCGCGTGTGGAGCTGATGTCCAATGGTCACCATCCCCGTTGCCTTTAACGATTCTTGGCACAACGCGGGGGCGGCTGATGGCACCCTTTCCGATTGCGGTCGCCGCATCCGGAGATCGCCGTCAGGGCTGGCTCGCATATCCGCCTGTATCCAGACTTCCGGTTCGACAGACGAATGTCAGATGGAAGCTGGATACGTGCCGAAGAGACTAGAGTGCTATGTTTACCTTGCTCGGACTACATGCGGTATCTGATCTCCCTGTTCCCTGCGCCGCTCGTTCCTCATTATCGCGCGTGCGCGGCGGGAGGAAGAACCTCTCGATGACGATTGCGATTGGTGATGACGTCCTGGCCCTTGCAGTTCTCTCAAAGTCTTTGCTGTCGCACCTCGCTACGGTGAACTATCAGATTCACGATGGGCGAATCCACTATTTTCGTGATGCACACGGTCTGGGCGCACATCAGTACAGTGGAGTCTCGCGATGGGCGTCCCTGGATCGTGACCCGCTGACGGCACTCACATGCTCCACGTCATCGTGCGCTGGTCTTCGCCGCTCGTCTACATCTACTCCGTCAGTTGCGATGGGCTGACGATGGGATGGGCGCTTCGCGTTCATCTCGCTGTTTTCGGCGGCAATGCTCCGGACCGGTCGTCTCGGTCAACTCTCTCCAGCTCTATGTGTTCATAGGGAGGCGATCGTCTGCCTCACCTCCCGAGTCGGATTCTACTATGATAAAGTCTCGGCGCGCGAGGGCGGCAGAAGCGCGTTCATCACGACGCGTCACGGCGACTTTGGATATGCTGGTCGGCATCCTGCTGTCACAGGTTGCGTTCTGGGACGATGGACCTCACCGAGTCACGGCTCCATGATGCCTGCGTACTGTCTCGTCGCGAGGACAGGCCACTTGACGGTGATCGGTCTGTCGGCCTTCATGGGGCCGATCAAGGAAGAGTCCGGACAGCTCCTGCCCACGTCTGGGCGCTCGATGCGATGGAAGGCTCGACGCCGACCTCGGCAGCTCATCCATGCGGCGACGATGGTCGCGGCATGAGTGTCTTCCCCGTTGCGCGTGCCTTCCTTATCTCACAGTGAGTGTCCACTCGTGATGGACCTCCATCGCAGGGCTCGCATTCACGGCGCGCCTTTCGCGGCGGTTGTCATGCCGTGAGCCACAGCGGCAGTAATCCGCTGGCGGTGCTTGCCCTGCTCGACCATTCTAGCCAGTGCCTCGGCTTACACGATGTCTCGCGGTCGGGATCGGCGCGTTCTCCGCCCTCGACGTACCCATCTCACGAGCGCACGCCTTCTTCATGACGTGCTCTTCCCTCCTGCGTGCGGGCGCGGTGATGCACGCACTCCACGATGGACGGACATGCCACCGATGGGCCAGCTCCTGGAAAAGATGCCGCTCACCTTCGTGACGATGTGCTGATCAGCGTCCTTGCGATCTCCGGTATCCCACTCGTTCTCCAGCTTCTCAAGCGATGAGATCCTCGCCGCGGCTTGATGCACGCGAGCACACCACTCTATCTCATGGCGACGTTCACCTCCTTCCTCACGGCTTTTTCGCTATGGCGTCGTCCTCATTGTGTCGCCTTTCTTCTCGGCGAGAGCCTGCAGTGAACACGACGCATGCCAGGGTCGATGCCTTCATGCGCTGGCCGATGATTATGCTGCGCCGCCACGTGCGGGCGGCCTGTGAAACTACTTCGGCGGGCGGTTCTCCCTGTGGATCTACGCGGATGCGCCACACCATGAGGCGATCGACTGACGGTGGCGGGGACGAGTGCACCGTGTCGCACTTCGCCTTTGCCGCGGCGTATCAGCTCATGGACGACTATCCGTCTGCGCGCGGCGATGCAACGAGCGGAGCTTCGGCTTCCTCATCGCGTCGTCTACAACAAGTTCCCCTATGGATGAGCTGTACGGCTACTCCGCGAGCGCTGCGTCTACGGCACAGCGGTGGTTCTCAAGCGGTCGATGAAAAGATTTTTCGACGGTATCATGAATGGGGCTTGGCGCCTATGGGCTGGCGATGAGCGAGGTGCCGACGGAGAACGAACGGGCAGGCACAGCGGGTATGTCGTCGTGTTCTACACGGGCGTTGTGATTCTCCTGTGCTATGCGCTGTACTGGGCGGTACAGGTTCTGATGTATCTGGGAGGAGGTCTTCTGCGATGACATTTCCGATTCTCCTCGGTCATTCTCCTCCACACCCGCTTGTGGCCGCGCTCATCCTCGCCCTCTGCTGCCGGACGTCTGCACGATAGCGATACGTCAGCTGGCAGCTCGGCGATGATTACTCGTGACGTCGCTGGACGCTCTTTTGTCTACGCGGACTACGATATGGCGCTTGCGGGATGCAGTACACGGAGTACATGCCGTGGATCACGGATCCGGCGTTGCCCTACTCGCTCGGCGTGGACGGGATCTCCTGCCGAGTGCTCCTCCCGTCGAGCGTCGCGCGGCCGCTCATACCTCATGGCATGTGGAAAAGCGGGTCAAGGAGTTTCCGTTCTCCTGCTCATCGTGATCCGCGGGTGTCCTGGGGGCATTCCTCGTGCGTGACCTCTTCTTCTTCTTGTCCTCTGAGAGATGGTCGTCATCCCCGCGTACCTGATGGTGATGATCTGGGGCTCGTCCGAGCGCGTGACGAAGGAACACGCGGCGATGAAGATGACTCATTTTCCTCCTCGTCGCTCGGCGTTCATGCTCGTCGGTGTGCTCCTTCTCTACGTGAGTGCGTACGAGTCTGGGATGCGGACGTTCGACTTGAGGCACTCGCCGCCAGTCGCTTCGCGACATATCTCGTGGGAGTGCACAGGTGATTGCATTCCTCCTCCCGCTCGTCGGGTTCGGCTCACATCTCTCGATGTTCCCGATGCATATGGTCGTCTGACGGCTACGCAGGTCACCGACAGCGATCTCGATGATCAATGCGGGGTGCTGAAAAAGATCGGCGGCTACGCGCTCATCCGCGTCGGCCTCTTTATCCTGCCGCTCGGGGCAGTTCGCGCCGCTGATTGCGATCCTCGCCACGATCAAATGTGATTCCACGCGTCCTATATCGCACCTCGCGCAGAGCGACATCGCGTACATGATCGCCTACCTCCATCTCCTCACATGGGCTACGTTCTCCTCGGCTTCGCGGCACTCAATGTCGTGAGCGTCGGCGGCGCCGTTGCCTATATGAAGTGGCACATGCATCCTGCTCGCCCTTCTTCCTCGCAGGTCAGCTACGTCCACGAAAAGACGGAGTACGCGTCGTGTGAGCGATCTCGTGGGCTTGGCGCACCATATGCCGCATGTCACGGTCGGCTTCATGCTCGCGGGTTGTGCTCGCTCGGTCTGCCCGGCCCGATCGGCTTTGTGCCGGAGTTTACCATCTTTGTGGGGACGGTGGAGGCATATCCGGCCCCTTACGGTAATGCAGTCTCCCGGCATCATCTTTACCGCGTTCCCACGTCCTGCGCATGCTCGCACGTGTTTTCGGCCCAAAAGGTGGAGCGCTTTCATGAAGCACCGATGAGCGGAAGATCGACGTTGTTCCGCTCGTCGCCTCGGCGTTTTCCCGTCGGAGTTCGGCGTCTTCCCGGCCCTCTGGGCATGGTGGACGCGGGGGTCGCGCTGTTGGCGCCGCTTCTGAGATGATTCAGGATGCAACGACGATTCTGGGAGGTGGGCAGTGATGATGCAGAATGAATCTCGCCGCGATCTCCATCGAGCTGGGCATCGCCGTACCTACTGGCGGCCGTGCTCCTGATCGACCTCTCGCATGGCGCGTGGGACATCGCGCCGCGTCCTCGCCCGCGTCGACTGCGCTCGGACCTCGGCGTCCTCGCTCTCGCCGTGGATGTATCCGCCGGATGGAGGGGACGGCGTCTTTGGCGGGCTCTACATCGTTGACGCATGATGCCGTGTTCTTCAAGATTCTCTTTATCGTCGGTGTCTCATGCACCGTGCTGCAGAGAGGACTGTGTGTGGAGAAGATGATCCGCCACAGGGCGCGAGTCTATCTGCTCCTCCCTGTCCGCCCCTGCTTTAGCATGTGTGCGCTCGCCTCGGCGAACGACCCGTATGACGGCGTTTGTCGGGCTGGAGCTCATGACAATCTCGTTCTATACACCTCGTTGCGATCCGCACAGATGCGCCGCTCTCGGCAGAGGCGGGCATCAAGTATCTGAGTGTCTGGGTCCGGGCTCGACGGCAGTGCTCCTCACGGCATGAGCCTCGTCTACGGATGACGGGGGACGATGATGTTTCAAGCGATTGCACAGGACTTGGTCTCGTGCTTTCCTCGGGCTCATCGGCGTGGTCTTTATCCCTCGCGGGCTTCTTCTCAAGCTCGATCATCCTGTTCCATCTCTGGGCACCCTGATGTGTAGGAGGAGCACCTGTGCCCGTGACGGCACTCCTCGCCATGTGCTCCAAGGCGTGGTGGCGATCCTCCTGCGCGTGCTCTTCGTCGCATTCCCTGCGCTCGGCGTACTGGACGCATCTGATGGCGGCGCTTGTGTGTCTCCATGGTCGGGGGCAACATCATAGCGTTCCGTCAGACAAACATCACGCGGATGCTCGCCTACTCCTCGATTGCGCAGGCGTACATGATGACGGCGATGGTCGACGACGAACGCGGCGGGCATCAGGCGGTGCTCTTCTATGCGATGGTCTACGTCTTGGCGAACGTCAGGGGCGTTCGCGACCGTCTCTATCTCGAGACGGAGCGCTTGCGGTGCGGACTTCCGCGCTGCGCGGACTGGCGCATGACTCTCTGCCCCTGGCGGCATCCTGATGGTTGCGCTCCCTGACGATGGCGGGCATTCCCGCCGACGGCAGGCTTTGTCGGCAAGATCTACATCTCTCCGCCGCGATTGATGCGGGCTATCTCTGGCTCGCCGGGCTGGGCTTTGTCGTGTCGATGATGTCCGTCTACTACTACCTCCTCGTCATCACGAAATGTTCCGCGATGTCGAGGCCGATGAGCCGATGATTGACACGCCGCTGCACCTCCCGCTCTCGGCAGGAGCCATGGGCGCTCACTGCTGTCGCCTTTACCATCATCTTCGGCGTCTGGGCAGAGCCACTCGATCTTCAGCAATATTGCCGTCTCATACCTTTATGCGGTAGATTTTTGGTGAAGAAAGAGGCTGTTGCACGAAACAAACGTGCAGCAGCCTCAATTTTGTGCAAAAACCAGAAGGCTGTTGCACGATTGAAGATCGCCAGATTAACGTGTCGCGTGCCAACGCAATCCCTCTAGTATCATTTTGATAACCGTGATGAACGAAGTAACGTCGATAACAATACAATGTAATGGGGTGGGAGACATTCAATATTATATACTTATTGGTTCTCAATCGTGATATGAGAGATGTGGAATCGAACACCTCATCTGCGGGAAGATCAGCAGAAGTGGAAGGGACCCTCCACACGCTCCTCACCGAGACGCTCCTGATGCTCTGCCTCCCATGCCTCGTGACTGACTGAGCTGTTCCCTGTTGTGCGGAGCGACGATAGTTGTGGTGGATGAGAGGGAGAGGAGGGGTACTATGAGAAGTAAAGAGGGCGGTTTGAGTTGTCAAGTGACATCACCGTATACTTTCAAAGAAGGCATGACACATATTCTCTCCTAATAGAGGGACTCCTGTTTTTAGACTTTCTTCTATTGAGTCTGATATTTTATCTAGGTCTTTAATGATTTCTTTTCCTGGTCATTTTTTTGCGCTTTTCGAGGCTTCTATTTTTCTCGCCTTCTTCTCGTCGTTTTAGCTCTAAAAAGATTTTTTTATCTTCTATGGAAATATCATCCACATCTTCTATCAAAATCAAGCCTCGATCCATATGCCTCCTGTAAATCTTTTAAATTACTTACCAACTTTGCTAGGCCCATCCCATGAAAAACGACGATCACTTGCATAGTTTACTATTTTTCGATTCTGGTAAATAAAGGAATTACACATATTTTTGTATATCCAGATTCACCATATGAATATAAATATGGGAATTTATATTCATATGCATAACAATGCATTTCCAGGGCAACATTTTCATACGTATCAGCTAACACTTGATCATGAAAATACATTTGGTAGCGGAATCCGGCTATATTTGTTGCTTCCATTAAATAAACAGGAGTAATATAGGAATACACAAGAAGCCATGAGTAAAGAATAAAACTTATCCATACAACACCCTATGAATATATACTTGATAAAGATCACTTTCATCTTTATGATTCTCCTATTCATGGAAGATGTCTGATGTATGATAAGTAATATCATATGTCCTCCTCACCGAGGACTGCGGCAACAGCAGATTTTCGTTGTACTGCTTTTGCATCTGCCCTGACGTGCATGGAGAGATTCGGTGCAAGACCTATAGATTTGCTCCCCAAATATGATTTTTATAGGATTCTATTGGATAGGAATAATTCAACTGTATGGATTTGATATTCTCAGAATATCTGCTTGTTCTTTTTGTGCGATGAAGACACGCTATTAATTCTTGAACTTTTTCTCTAAACAAAGATTTCTTTTGATGCAAGCTAAAAATTGACACCCCAATATCCTGCATCATACATCCTATAAACTTCCATGTCACTCCATGGGATATTCAACGCTGCTTCTTTTTCTTCTAATGATATTCCTGATTTTATTGTTTTTATCCAATGCTATCATTTTTTTCTATGAGTGTAATGTGGTCAGATGGAAGAATATACAGTGTTTCTGCCATCATGCGGGGATATGGATACTCTGTGCTGTTTATATCCTCGTTTAGACCGAATAAGTGTAATATCTTGTCTCTTATCCCATAAGATGTGTCGCAGAAATATTCCGTTGGATAAGCTATTGGTATCTGTTACATCTCTAGACGTTGCATATATGAGCCAGCTACTTGTTCGTCGGTTTGGAATCCACAAACGGATTCTCAGAATTTGTTCAAATGATAAATCTATATTATTTGAACACCGTGCAAGAATATATCTTGGTTCTTCCGTGTAAAAAAATCTGCTAAGGCGGAATATCTAAGCATAATAAATGGTGCTGTCGGGAAGCATACCGATTCTATTGATGGTATATTTCCTTTTTCTATAAGATTCTTTTTTTGTAACCATGTATATCATCCTTAGCTTTTTATTAGTGTTGGGATTCACAGATAAAACAGAAAAGGAACGGTTATGTACTTTTCTATTCATCATAAACGCAATATAATCTGACAAAAACTGTCCATAACTCAACATAAATGATTAGTCGGGATCGAGTACATCTACAAGTTCAGGCTCTCCTCCCGGCAAAGAAGCCTGCCTTATCGCGTGCACTGCGGTAGTGGGAGTCGATATTTACTTTGCTGAAGGAATCTCCGATGTTGGGCATGGAAAATTTGCGATAGGCATTTTTAGAATCCGTCGCAACACTGACGCTGATATCCGTCAGTCTCGATGGGGTAAAATATCAATATGCTTATTGCATGTTTAACGTACCTTTTTCCATTCGCTTAATGTAATTTCTGCAATAAAGCCCAAGTTTTTCCCTCTCTTTGCGAGTCGTTCTAAACATTTTTTTCTGCTTGGGGAGAGAAAGAGTCTAATAATGATACAGCCGCATTTAAGCGTACATAGCCATTAGATGTTCTAAAAAAAGATAAAAGTCGTAGGCGCCATCTGCAGTTTTCTTTTTATTTGACTTTTTCAGTAACTCTGATTTTTATATAGTACATTAGCTTTTGCGTGAATTTCCTCCATTTGCTATATACTCACCCATTGTTCACAGATCTCTTCGTAGAATAAAATTAAATCAGAAAGTATTTTCATAGATACGTCCCTTTCTGTTAGAAATATTTACTCACATGGTGTAAAACCCATTTTCCATTATCCAATGTCACTGTATCGAATTTTTCTAATTAACTTTTTCTTTGAGGTCAAATTGTTATTTAATATTACTTGATGAGATATATGCTTTTGAACACTTTTTGTTTGATCTGTTGAGGTTTAGCTGAAAGGATATAGCAGTATTTTTCGATAATTGATTGTACCATCTCTTTTTAGCGGCATAGTATAAAAATTTCGGGCTGTATTATGGGAGGTGTTGACAGTTGTTCATAAAAGAGTTGATTCTCTCCTCTAGGTCGCTGTACTGTGAAGAATGGTTAATTGTTCTGCAGCATCATTTTGCCAATGCTGATAAATATTTGTATTCTGAGAAGATAAATCAACCTCCGGATTAATCAGGAGTGTAACATGAGAACGGCTCAGATTGGATTACATAGAACCCCACTTCCATACACACTAGAACTTATTCTCCTGATAGAACAACCCCATATCCTTTTCACATGTGTATAGCTTCTTTGTCAAGGACTTCATGTGTCCGCCATGCTTTTGTCCATCCCTCCAAATGCGTCCCATGGTGCCAGGTCGATGCTGCTTCGCTCAAAGTTTTCGCGTTTATCGATCCCAGAATACAACTTCCGATGCCATGCGACCAAGCTGTGACAGCTTATAGCGTCAAGGGTAATGCCTGCATCAATATTGCATTTGTACTACTGATGATTAAATCATAACTTACAGAATGTATTTTGTAAAGAATACGCTTATAAAGCTGTATTGTTGCTGAAGAAGCGACTCTTTCCAATTTTCATACCAGAGAGATTCCTTAACTCTGGCATCCAACTGCGGCAAGAGTGGAGAATCTTGCGCCCGCCGATGTGCGAAAGGGCAGTTCGGAGCTTGATCTGCCGATTGCAGTTTAGCTTCCTTGCATCTTACGGTATGGTTCGGAGGTGGTGGTACAGAGTGCGCTTTTCTCTGTGGAACTTTCTCTCGATGGAAACTGCATGTCCGATCAGCAGCATTCTCCCGGTGATGACGATTACGGTGACGTGAGAGTCACGGTCTGACAGAGTTCCAGTTGCGTCCAATGTGGTGGAGAATTTCATCTGACAACATTCTATTTCTGCATACTTTCTAGACTGACGAATCCCTCCTGTTGTAATTTTTATTTTACAACAGGAGGGATCTTTTACTGTCTGTTCTCTAGGGAGCAGACCAAACAACTTATTCATCGAATATGTCTGCATGGGTTCCAGTTCTCGACTAGGGTCAAGGATTTAGGGACGTCGTTTTCAACGAGGTATATCAACAACCAATCCGGTTGAATGTTGAATATGGCACTGCGAAATCCTCCCAATTGCCATGAAGTGTGCATGGTCACGGTATTTGGCTCATCTAGCCACTGTCCCAATGCTTCGACAACATTATCCAGTAGCTTGAGATTCAAGCCACGTTTCTTGGCACGCGTGTAACTTTTCTTATAAACGTTGGTGAACTTGATGTGATGGTCATTCTTCCAATGACTTCTTCAAGTCGTCCATATTGTCATAGCTAGGGACATCCGGGTCACGGGAGATTTTTCTTGCTTCTTTCATGCTGCCAAGGTGCTTTTGTTTATAATGGGGCATTTCGATAGAAAACAGGATGCCTCTACGAAGGACGCACTGATGGAGAAACATATTAACGGCGCCGGACGATACCATCAAGCCAAGTTCGAGAGAACAACGCTAGCCTGTTCTTTTATGTTCCGGTCAATTCTTATTTGAGTGGGGACAGTTGACATGATGACCATACTCCTTCCTTTTAGAACCAGTATAGTTTGTTTAGTTTACGATGTAAACTAAAACGTTTGAGTATAACTAAGGAGGGAGATCAATGATCATGGAGGATGGGCAGGTGATCGTCGTTTTTAGGTGAGATTGAGGTTGGTGTTGATGGATGAAGTATGTCTGCATGTTGCGTAGACTGGATAGAATGGTTCTGTTCACTGAATTTACCATATATACGATCAGCTTTCTCGTTTTTCAGCCAATCAAGAGGAATTGACGGAATGTACGCGCCGCTTCGGTGAGGATGACGGTCTTGTCCTGTATGGGCATACCTCCTGCCCCACATCTTTTCCGTCGCTAGGTTCTCGCATGACAATGTCCGGCTGTCTGTTCACGACGGTCAGGCCGTAGTCGTAGCCGAGTTGATCAGCAGGATTATGACGCGACGAGATCAACAATGAGGGATTCATCGGCAGTTTCGGCTAGAATCTCGATTTTGAGACCTGGCAGGAGGATGTGTTTGTCGATATTATGACGAAACAGTGATGAGGCGCGTCCTTTACTGATGATCATTTGTCCGTCGAGATCTGTGGGTGATACGGCTCTTTTCTGCTAAGGGATGCGGAGAGCGAGCAGGCAGTAGCGAGAAAAAGAGTCGTCCCCTTGAAAGCGCATGTCTGATCAAAGGGCGGTGACGATGGCAAAAATGACATCGCTTTGTCAGAAAGTCCCTCCATTGCATCGTCGTCTGTTGTATCGACAATACTCAGAATAATGCTCGGATGAGTAGTATGAAAATCCTGTAGAAATTGCGCCCGAGATAAGAAAGAGTGATCCAGTGCAAAAATGGTAACGACACTTTTATGAATGGGTGGCGAGGGATTTCATGCTTTCGATGGATTGATATTCATCCAGCATACGTTGAACGTGGGGCAGTAGCGCTGCCGCATAATCGGTCGGAATAATTCCGCGTGGGGTACATGGGTGAAAAAGCGGCTGCCCAAGCTCCTCCTCGAGTGACCGCATCGCTCTGCTGAGACCTTGTCTTGCAACATAAAGATGATCTGCGCCGTCTGGATATTGCCGCGCCGATAGACCCTCAATGAAAATACTCCATCTGCTTTCGATTCATCTTCATACCTCCGTCTCTTTCATCGGTATCTCATTCTACCACGCAACAATATTGTGTTGCAAGTCCGATGTTTTTCTTGTTATCCTTGGGAAGTTCGATATACTGCTGAAACAGATCAACCAAATGATGAACAGGAGAAACACTTATGAAACTCCACACAGATTCGCAATGCAACGAACCGTTTGGACTATGCAGGGAAAGTCTTTCTAGATTGATCCGTGGCTTGCACCGAAACATCAGCTGTCATTTGTCGATAGTTCCAGACATGCCGTTCCACATCCCGATCCGATGAAGGAGCATCTTCCGATGCCGTTTTACAATTTGCCGATGGATATGGGGCAGATTTTGAGCGGTGTCGACTACTACATCGTTACGCATCTGCATCCGATCATATTGATATGGCACCGGACGGACGGTCGGTGCGCCGCCTGACTAAGGCGGTTCCAGTCATCTGTCAGTCGGAGGAGGATGCCTCTGTTCTGCGGAGTTCCGGGTTTCAGAGATAATCGTCCTGCCGACAAGCGGTATGGAGTTCGGTGCGGCAGACTGACCCGCGTCCTACCCTGCACGGCACCAGTTGTTCCGTGCGGTGACGCGGTGGGGATTGTGTCTGAGGCATCGGAGGAGAACACCTTCTATTTGGCAGGGGATACGGTCTGTATTCCGGCATAGCTGAGACACTGCGGAACTATCAGCCTGAGGTGATTGCCTGAACTGTTGCGCCGCAGAGACCGTGGAAAACGGACGCCCCATCATGAACGATGAGGATGTTCACTGCGTTGCAATGACTGCGCCTAACGCCCGTCTTTATCTAACGCACTTGGACAATGTCGCACATGCTGCGCTTACGAGGCTACACTGCGAGGTTGTTTGGCACGTCGCGGCGTGGTGAGTTATGATATGCCGTCCGATGGTGCGTCGGTTGAATATAAAGCCGCAATAGCCAGAGCTTAATTCCTGTCATACGGTAAATTCCGCACACAAAGAGATTCCATTCGCCCCACTAGCGCATGGAATCTCTTTTGTTACAAAAGAATCATTAGGCAACATATGACCCCTCTTGTGCTATAGTTTTCTTATATTTGAAACGTAGAAGGGAAGACTGTCGTTTTGCAAAGACCTATGGTGCGACGACACTCGGGATTGACGGACGAATTATCGACGTTGAGGTGGATGTGTCGCTGAGACCGGCGGGCTTTGAACTGGTGGGGTTTCCGATACGTCAGTGAAGGAGTCGAAGAGCGGGTATGGACTGCGATCCGCGACCCGGCATTCGGTTGCGGCAGGAGCGGGTGACGGTGAACGACAACATTTCTATTTCTGTATACTTCCTAGACATGACGAATCCCTCCTGTTGTAGGTTTTTATTTTTACAACAGGAGGATCTTTACTGTCTGTTCTCTAGGGAGCAGACCAAACAACTTATTCATCGAATATGTCTGCATGAGTTCTAGTTTCGACCAAGGTCAAGGTTAGGACGTCGTTTTCAACGAGGTATATCAACAACCAATCCGGTTGAATATGGCACGCGCGAAATCACTCCCCTATTGCCATGAAGTGCATTTGGCATCTAGCTTGTGCCCTTGTCCCCATGCTCGACAACATATCCAGTAGCTTGAGATTCAAGCCACGTTTCTTCGAAGATTTTACCGAGTTCGTTGAGCGAGTTTGCAGTATCACGGCTGAGGGCAGAGATGTCCTGCTGCCTTATTCTCGCGGATGTCGATGGTTCCTGCAGCAACGACAGATTTTGTCGTACTGCTTCCATCTCCCTTGACAGGTATGGAGAGGCTCGGTGCAAGACCAATGGTGTTGTAGACTTTGTTCTGCTCGTCCTCGGTCATGTTTTTATAGTTGCCGTATTTGTGGTAGGTGGCTCCGATGCTCTTTGCGCTGTAATCCGCCTCGTTCTCCAGATCGCTAACTCAATCTTCCTCTTTTTTTCTTGACCTCCTCAAACCATTCTTCGCAAATATGTAATCCTAATTTTTGTTTCAGAATCTGTCCATAGATTCTCATAGCAGTAGTCTGCTTTGAGGCTATTCTTTTTACGTCATATACCAGTTTCATTTCTGTCGGCATGTCTTTTCCATATTCTATGCAAAGTGCATAAATTTTTTCTATGTCCTCAGAAATAATATCTAACAGACCTCTTTGTCGCTCTTCAGATACATCATATTCAAAGTCTTCCTCGTCTGATTTTTACATCATTGAGTTTGGTGCTTTCTCTAATATTTTTCAGTGAATCTCAAAAAGCAATCACCATAAATCGTATTGCTTTCGTATGAGCAGTATATATATATAGACATCTGCGTGCGAATCAACATACTCAAGACATATAGATACCATGTCTGCTTGATATTCTGTAAAA
>BNJV01001303.1_pt1 | contig 18207 bp, 26 predicted proteins | sample 8540591 | NCBI WGS metagenome assembly BNJV01 (sample SAMD00202457, study PRJDB9452) | human saliva metagenome | host: Homo sapiens
AGAAATATAAAAGGCTGAAAGATAGCTTTTAAATGACCATATAGTCGTTTTAAATAACAAGAAATAGGCGAAAAATGATAACTAAAAACGGCATTAATATTTACAATTAATGCATAGAAACGTTAATAGAAATTTTACTAAAAATCTGTTATAATTATATTTAAAATTAGAGGGGCTTATAAAATTAAATATTGTTTTTCGGTCGGACTCTGATTTTACAACTAATCATCAGTGGCGGTTAGACTACACTGCCCGGGAGATAGGGGGTCATATGAATATTACAGACATCAGGATTAGATAAAGGTTGCTAAGGAAGGCAAATTAAAAGCAGTAGCTTCCATAACAATTGACGGTGAGTTTGTGGTTCATGACATTAAGATTATTGATTTGGCGACAAAGGTCTGTTCATAGCTATGCCTAGCAGAAAGACCAATGATGGAGAAGTACCTAGGATATTGCTCACCCTATTACATTCGGAGACTAGAGAGATTGCAGAAGTCAATTGTAACAGAATATGAAAGCGGGTAACTGGACAGAATTTCCCGTAAAGGAAGAGAGCTAAGAGTCATACGAACATATTGAATAATGATGTGATGGAGGTCAAAGACCTCTCATAATTTTATAAATATTAGGGTGTTACCTGAAAACGAAGTTAGACAAGTACTTTTTACTATAAAGCAAAGAAGAGGTATGATAGTTGATGTGATGTTTATAAAGGGATTGGTTTATGTAAAATGAAAGTGATAGCTGATAAGGCTAAAATGGCTTTATGATGATCAAATTAGGTTCACTATAGAAAAATAGGGGCAAAAAGTACTATGAAGAAAAATCAATTACAGAGTTGCTGATGCTGTTAATCATAGTGTTTATAGGTTTGAAAGCACTTGATAAACTATATACTTGAAACACTTTGAATATAATAAAAATTCAATTTTTATGGCTATAAGCGTTTCGTTAGTATTTTTGGCATATACATAAATAGGTATAGACCTCGCATCAAAGAATAACGCAATTGAAGGAAGAGGTGGAAAAATCAGCTGGAGTATTATCTCAAGCCTTCGCTCAGCAATGAAGATATATATAATAAGTCCTATGATTTTGTGGATTAAATATAGCTGTACATTACTTTAATTGAGTTGTTTGGACCGTTGGGTTGATTATGTGTTGAATGGATGTTTTTAACAAGCAGTATGTTCTTTTTGCTCATATTGCAATGGCTTGCATATCGCTGTTGCTGCTTGGATTATTACATTGAGGAGAGAGAAGAAATATTGGAAACATAAGCAATGAATTAGTGGCTTTGTATTTTGCAAGATTGATTCAGCTTGTGACATTGTGGACTGGTTGTTGAATAAATAATAATAGTAAATTCTAATTTGAAGTCTAAACACGTGCCATACGCTCTGAATGACAATATCAGACTCGCCCGGCATCCGCCGCTCCGCCTGATGCGCTCGCTTAGAATTTATCATTCGTAGCTGATACCTTAAATTTATACAAATATTACTTGAAAAGATAGAGCGATATTGATGTATCCTATCTTTAATTAGTTATGTCATATAATTATTTTTATGCTACTTTCAATACTTTTAGTCCCCAGAACTTACAATGTTCTTTTATTAGATATTGCAAAACCGCAACCTTTACTAATCATTTGTGAAATTTTCAATTTCGTTTATCGAATAGGGAAGATTCAAGTTTTAAAACCAATCATTGCTATTTTATTCAAGACATCTTTATTTTGCAATCCCGAATTTGAGCAAATATTTAATATTTTTCGGTTTTAATTAAAAGTATCATCAAGGATCTATACTATCCAAAAGTCTATTTCTTCATTTTCAACAATGCTTATTTTTGAAAATCACACCTTTCAAGCTCAGAATCTAAATTTGCGAAGATTTCAACCTTGTCGTGTTTTATATCTTATTTCAAGCCTTTTTAAACCATTCTGGGAATATGCATTGCATTTCAATGTCCTTCCTATAATGTCAACAACTTATGAATGATGAAATTTTGTTTACATTGATACTAAATAGTTAGCTATCATTCAATATATACATAAACATTGTTGGAATTTCGGCAGAAAGAATGTAAATTATAATTTATCGAGTTATGCAACCAAACTAAGTGACGCCTGAATGATAAGATAGACTGCCTCGGCATCCGCTTCGCCCGCCTGATGCGCCTCGCTTAGGCATTATCAGCTTTTGCTGTTATCAGCCATCTAATCCTAGCAGTGCGATGCCCGAATGATAATATTTCAGACTCGCCCGGCATCCGCTCGCCCGCCTAATGCGCTGCTGAATTTATCATTCGAGCTGATGCCTTGTTTATACAACACAACCCAAATGCCAAATGATAAAGATCAAGCTACCACTACCTGCCCTCTCATCGTAGCTGATGCGTTTGATTTGTGCTGACTATCAATTAAACAGCCTGAGCGATATGATATTTCACCAATTGTTTGAAGATCTCGTATGAAGACTATTCACTCAGATTTCAGTTCAGCCGAACTAATAATGCCTAAGCGAGCGCATTAGGTTTTTCGTCAACAGAACTATTCTAACAGCTTCGTTCAGAAAAACCGAGCGAGTCTGGACATTTATTAGTGAGGCGTCACTTTGTCAGACAATCAAAATATTATGCACTTATATTTATTAGCAAGTGATTAACTGGCATACTATTAGTGAAGGCGTGACTGAGTCAACAAAAACACATGTAGCCCTGCAAACTTAGAATTATGGTTTTCATTATATTTATTGTCTTTAGCGTGGATAATGCTAGAATGAGAGGCGAGGATTTAATATGAATATTCCATAGATTTAATGTGTGGAAACGAAGAATAATGGAGATGAAGGCTTTTTATTAAATCCATGCCAAATATATAAGTGAAAGAAGGAAATTTATGTATATAATAGCAGGACTAGGGAATCTGACAGAAAATATGCAGGAACACGCCATAATATCGGCTTTGATGTAATTACGTATTTATCTGATAAATATGGTATTTTCGCTCTCAAAGACAGGCTTTAAGTCAAAGCTTGGACAGGGCTTTATAGAGGGGAGAAGGTTCTCCTTATGAAGCCTCAGACCTACATGAACCTATCAGGTGAGGCAGTGGGAGAGGCTGTTAACTTCTACAAGGTGGATGAGACTACTGAGCTAATCATCATACAGGATGACATAGACCTTGAGCCAGGCAATATTAGGATAAGGGTTAAGGGAGTGCAGGAGGACATAACGGCATCAAGAGTATCATATCTCATCTTGGCGGCAACGAATTCATCCGCCTAAAGCTCGGTGTGGTGGCAAGCCCGAGGGAGGCGACCTTGCAGACCACGTGCTGTCGGGCTTTGACAGGATACTGAGCCTCTTATAAGGAAGGTCATAGAAAATGCAGGGGCTGCCGTTCTTACCATAATGAAGGAAGGTGCAGAGGCTGCCATGAATAAGTATAATGGAATGAAGATCTCGGTATAAGGAGACAAGATGAATCTACTTACAAAACCACTTTTTGGAACTTCCTGAGATAGATAGGGCGCTAAACTGCATCAATAAAAAGAAGCTTCCCATACTTCTTACAGGCTGTATGGATGCTCAAAAGTGTAATATCATAGAAACCCTGTCGGAAGCCACGGACAAAAGGCATAAGGTCATAATAACCTATGACGAAATTCGAGCCAGGGAGATTCTGGCAGATATGAAGCTTTATGATAAAAAAAGCTTTGATATATCCTGCGAAAGGATATTATGTTTTTTGCCGCAGATGTGCATGGCAATGCCATCGTGAGCGGCAGGCTGGAGGTAATAAAGAGGCTGATTGAGGAGAAACCCTCAACGGTGATTTTAAGTTTAGAGGCGGGACTCGATAGAGTGCTGCCACTTTCCCATGTCAAAGGAGAGGATAGTAAGGCTATCTGTGGGTGAGAGCTATGATATCACTGAACTAGGGAAAAAGCTTGCTGTACTTGGCTATGAGAAGACTACTCAGGTATCAGGTAAGGGGCAGTTTGCGGTGAGGGGAGATATATTTGACATCTTCCCGCTTACAGAGGAAACACCTATGAGACTTGAGTTCTGGGGAGATGAAATCGACTCTATCAGGGCTTTTGACGTAGAAAGCCAGCGCTCCATTGAGAAATGTGGAGGGAGCTATCTCATATACCCTGCGGCTGAGATAATCATAGATGAAGAGAGAAAGAATGAAGGCCTTAAAAGGCTGAACAAGGAAAAGGAAGAGGTGTATAAGAGGCTTAGGGCTGAGATGAAGACGGAGGAAGCCGCAAGGATACACAGCACCATAGAGGAATTTAAGGATAACCTCGAAATATACGGCGGTTCCTTTGGTATAGACAGTTACATCAACTATTTCTTTGAAGAAACTGTTACTTTTTTTGATTATTTTAATGAGGAAGACATCTTCTTTCATAGATGAACCCATAAGGATAGAGGAGAAAAGGAAAGGCTGTTTCTGAATGGCGCGAAAGTATGGGAAGCAGGCTTGAAAAGGGCTACATTCTATCAAAGCAGGCGGATACAATCTGGGATTATAAGACTGTACTTGCAAAGCTTGCAGGGAAAACTACAGTACTTTTGAGCTTGCTGGAGACGAGAACAGGAGATATAGAGGCAAAGCAGAGATTTGATGTGCTTTCAAGGCATATCAATCCTTATAACAACAGCTTTGAAACCCTTATCAAAGATTTAACAAGGTACAAAAAAGAGGGCTACAGGGTGGTGGTTGTAAGCTCATCAAGGGCAAGGGCAGAGAGGCTTGCAGAGGATTTTAGAGACAGGGAGCTTATGGCAAACTACCTTGAATTGGGAGACAGAGTACCTGTCAATGGGGAGGTTGTGACCATACAGGGCAATCTTAGGAAGGGCTTTGAATATCCTTCTATTAAGTTTGCCATTATCTCTGAAAGTGATATATTTGGTGCAGAAAAGAAGAAAACAAACAGAAAGAAAAAGAAGATAGACGGAGCGTCCATAGCGAGCTTTTCGGAGCTTCATGAGGGAGACTATGTCATTCACGAAAACCACGGAATAGGCATATACAGAGGTATAGAGAAGTTTACTGTGGAGGGAGTAACCAAGGATTATGTAAAGGTTGATTATAGCGGTGATGTGAGTATCTTCGTGCCTACCACCAACCTTGACATACTCCAGAAGTATTCGAGTGCGAGTGAGCCAAGCCAAAGATAGACAGAGTGGGCGGACAGGCGTGGAAGAAGACCAAGTCCAAGGTAAGGGAGTCCATTAGTGAGATAGCAAGGGATTTGGTGGAGCTTTACGCAAAGAGGCAGCAGGAGCAGGGCTTTAAGTACAGCGGGGATACGGTGTGGCAGCAGGAATTTGAAGAAATGTTCCCTTATGATGAGACGAATGACCAGCTAAATGCCATTAAGGATGTCAAGGCTGACATGGAAAGCATAAGGATAATGGACAGGCTGGTTTGCGGTGATGTGGGCTTTGGCAAGACAGAAGTGGCGATAAGGGCTGCATTTAAGGCTGTATCTGAGGGAAAGCAGGTGGTCATGCTTGTGCCGACTACCATACTTGCAGGCCAGCATTTTGCAACATTTTCAAAAAGAATGCAGAACTTCCCCATAACAGTGGAATTTTTATCCAGATTTAAGTCTGCGGCTGAGACGAAGAAGATAAAGGAGAAGCTAAAAGGCAGGCCTCATAGACATCATTATCGGTACTCATAAGGTACTTTCTGCTGAGATAAAGTATATGACTTTAGGCCTCCTCATAATAGATGAGGAGCAGAGGTTTGGAGTAAGCCATAAAGAGAAGATAAAGAAGCTAAGGCAAAACGTGGATGTACTCACACTTTCCGCAACACCTATACCAAGAACTCTGCACATGAGCCTGGTGGGAATCAGGGACATGTCGGTGCTTGAAGAGCCTCCCGTGGATAGAACTCATTCAGACTTACGTGCTTGAGCACGATGATGAGATAATAAGGGAGGCCATAAACAGGGAGATTGGGCGAGGCGGTCAGATTTATTATGTGTACAACAGGGTAAATGGTATAGAGGACGTGGCGGGCAAGATAGCTGAAATGGTGCCTCACGCAAGAGTTTCATACGCACATGGACAGATGAATGAGAGGGAGCTTGAAAGGATAATGTTTGAGTTCATTAACGGTGAAATAGATGTGCTTGTGTCGACGACTATCATAGAGACGGGACTTGATATATCCAATGTTAATACCATTATCATAGATGATGCCGATAAGATGGGGCTTTCACAGCTTTATCAGCTAAGAGGAAGGGTTGGAAGAAGCTCAAGAACCTCTTATGCCTTTCTTATGTACAAGCGTGACCGTATGCTTAAGGAGATAGCAGAAAAGAGGCTTGCGGCAATCAAGGAGTTTACAGATCTTGGCTCAGGGTTTAAGATAGCTATGAAGGATCTTGAGATAAGGGGAGCTGGAAATCTTCTGGAAAGAGCCAGTCGGGCCATATGGAAGCTGTTGGCTATGACCTCTACTGCAAGATGCTTAATGAGGAGGTAAAGAGGCTTAAGGAGAGGCTGTAGCTGCTGATGAATATGATACCTTGGTTGATATTGAGGCATCAGCCTATATTCCAGCCGAATACATCAGAAATGAGGTATCAAGGCTTGAGATGTACAAAAGGATAGCGGCTATATATTCCGATGAAGAGCTGCTTGAGCTAAAGGATGAGCTTATAGACCGCTATGGCGAGATGCCTGATGCCTTAGATAACCTCATCAATATATCTTATATAAGGCAGCTTTGCCCACGAGGCAGGGGGCTACGAAGGTTGAGAGCAGGGATGAAAAGGCTAGGATAGACATTTATACGGATATTAGGTTTGATGTAAATAAGCTAGGCGCTCTAATGGCTGATAGTGAGGGCAGGTTAAAGCTAAAGAGTGGTAAGGATACCTGCTTTGAATACAGGTTTGGAGACGGAGTACATAAGATAAAGGCGGAGGAGAAGATTAAGGCTCTTATGTGGCTTGTAAAGGAGCTTTCGTTTTGCAGGCTGAAAGAGGAAAAGGAGGATAATGAGAAGGAATCTGCCGGTTAGCTAGGCGCATTTGTATTGATATTCTTAGGAATGCTTTTCGGCTGTATTTTACTACCGAAATCAAGAGATACCCAATGTAGGGGAAAAAACTGATGAGGTCATATCCCAGGCTCAGATTTTTGCTCCGGCACGGACGGTAAGCGCAGAGATACCTATAATCAAAATAGGCAACGAAACGGTATATTATCCTGAATTTGAATTCTATCTTCTTGCCACTAAGAAGGACTATGAGGCCCCTGCTTGGTGATGAGGTCTGGGATATAGTCCAAAATGGCAGAAGTGTGGAGGATGAGCTAAAGTCAGACATTATAGAGGAGATTGCCAGACTGAAGGTAATAGTCAATCAGGCTAAAAGCGAAGGATATAGCCTGACAACTGAGGAAGAAGAAGGGATAAAAAGGACTGCAAAGGAGCAGCTAAAGGGCATAGATCCTATGCTTAAGGCTAAGTATTATCTGGATGAGGAACTGATTACAGGGATTTATCTGGAAAATTATCTGGCTGACAAAGTTTTTGACGGGTTTTCAAGTGAAGCGGGCGTAAAAAGGGGATGAAGCCAAAAATTATTTAAGGATGCTTATAACTCTTGGGAAAAACGCTTATACAGCAGAGATTTACTGGGAAAAACATTGATAGAATCGATATTAGCGGACTTGACATCGATGGGGAATAAGGAAGAAAATCTGATAAAATATTCCCGATGTGCCTAAAAATCAACTATTTTCCTTGAAAATGACTTGACAAATCCGAATAATAAGTTTATAAGTATCTTGTAGACTTATTTTTGTGAGCGGGGTTATGCTCGCACAAGAAAATTATAGGAGGATTTATTCCATGAATAAGGCAGAACTTGTATCAGCTATCGCTGAAAAAACTGAGTTGAAGAAAGTTGAGGCAGAGAAGGCTGTTAAGGCTTTTGTGGAGGTTGTTACTGAGGAACTCAAGAAGGGTGGAAAAGGTTCAGTTAGTAGGATTTGGTACATTTGAAGTATCAAAGAGAGCTGCAAGAGAAGGAAGAAACCCACAGACAAAGAAGACTATTAAGATACCTGCATCAAACGCAGCAAAGTTTAAGGCTGGTAAGGCTCTTAAGGATGCTATTAACACAAAGTCAAAGAAGTAATTAACTCATAAGAGGCGAGGGGCTGTCTGCAAAAGGATGGCTCCTCTTTTTAGTATTAACCTTTCGTAGTATGTGAGGATTGTGTAAAGGAAGCCTGCCCCCTGGCAATGTACAAAAGAGCGGCTGCGGTGAGCGCAGGTACTGAATAAGGAGAAGTATGAGATTAGACAAGTATATAAAAGTATCAAGGCTTATTAAAAGAAGAACAGTGGCTAAGTCTGCCTGTGACGCCGGAAGAGTCTATGTAAATGACAAGCAGGCAAAGGCCGGAACCGAGATTAAGATAGGTGACATCATAACCATAGGCTTTTGGCGACAAGCAGATAAAGGTCAGGGTCACAGAGATAGCTGAGACAGTGAAAGAAGGACGATGCTAAGGAAATGTATGAGTTTGTGGAGTGATGAAGTGTCGTAAAAGGCTATATTTCTATAGATAATTTGTATGGAGAACTACAAGTGGAAATACGACATAAAATTTTTGTTTGACAGAGTCTAAAAAATGTAATATAATTGCAATTACGCATGCTTAACATGCGTAGGTTTTGTGTGCAGATGTGTACACAGTACTAAAAAATAAGAAAATAGGAGGTGAAAATTAATGCCAACTTTTAATCAGCTCGTAAGAAAGGGTAGACAGACAGCTGCTAAGAAGTCTAACTCTCCTGCTCTACAGAAGTCAGTTAACCCTTAAGAAAGACTACTGTTGAACAGTCTTCTCCACAGAAGAGAGGCGTGTGTACAGCAGTTAGAACAGCTACACCTAAGAAGCCTAACTCAGCGCTTAGAAAGATCGCCAGAGTACGTCTTTCTAACGGTATCGAGGTTACAAGCTACATCCCAGGCGAAGGACACAACCTTCAGGAGCATAGTGTTGTTCTTATCCGTGGAGGAAGAGTAAAGGACCTTCCAGGTACAAGATATCATATTGTTCGTGGTACCCTTGATACAGCAGGTGTTGCTAAGAGACGTCAGGCTCGTAGTAAATACGGTGCTAAGAGACCAAAGGAAGCTAAATAATTAGCAAACAATCGAACAAGGATTTTAGGATTAAAAGTGCGGGATTAATTTTTACATAAGAGATAAATTAATTCAGCCCGTTAATAAATTTGACGAGAACCGCCGTATAAGCTTTACTTATGAAAGACGTTCGAATCTAAATTGATTTGAAAAGTGTGAGAGAGATTTTTCTCTGACACACGAACGAGCGAGATACGAAGCATCTGCGAGTTAAGGGCTGGATTCAAACTTTAACAGTAAGATTTACCCCAGCACGGACACTAATAATGATAGTGAGTACCTAAGAATCTGTAATCAGAATTCTATGTAGGAGGGAAGAAACGTGCCACGTAAAGGACATATAGTAAAAAGAGACGTGCTCGCAGATCCAATTTACGACAGCAAGCTTGTTACTAAATTAGTTAACAACATCATGCTTGACGGTAAAAAGGGTGTAGCACAGAAGATCGTATATGGCGCTTTTGCTCGTGTTGAAGAGAAGAGCGGCAAAAAGCAGTAGATGCTTTTGAAGAGGCTATGAATAACATCATGCCTGTACTTGAAGTAAAGGCTCGCCGTATCGGCGGTGCTACCTATCAGGTGCCTGTTGAGGTTAGACCTGAAAGAAGACAGGCGTTAGCACTTAGATGGCTTACCACATTTTCTCGCGCAAGAAGTGAGAAGACACAGGAAGAAAGACTTGCTAACGAAATACTGGATGCTATCAATAACACCGGAGCGGCAGTTAAGAGGAAAGAGGATATGCATAAGATGGCTGATGCTAACAAGGCATTCGCTCATTATCGCTGGTAATTGGAGGAAAAATCGTTGGCTAAGAGAGAATATCCACTTGAAAGAACCAGAAATATCGGTATTATGGCTCATATCGATGCAGGTAAGACTACTCTTACAGAGCGTATCTTATTCTACACTGGTGTAAACTATAAGATTGGTGATACCCACGAAGGTACTGCTACCATGGACTGGATGGCTCAGGAGCAGGAAAGAGGTATAACCATCACATCCGCAGCGACAACCTGCCATTGGACTCTTGAAAAAGAGGGTAAGCCAATGCCGGGCGCATTAGCACACCGTATCAACATCATTGATACACCTGGACACGTTGACTTCACAGTCGAGGTTGAGCGTTCACTTCGTGTACTTGATGGTGCTGTAGGCGTGTTCTGTGCTAAGGGCGGTGTTGAGCCTCAGTCTGAAAACGTATGGAGACAGGCTGATCAGTACAACGTACCTCGTATGGCTTATGTAAATAAGATGGACATACTTGGTGCTAACTTCTACGGAGCAGTAGACCAGATTAAGACAAAGCTCGGCAAGAACCCAGTGCTTCTTCAGCTTCCAATCGGAAAAGAAGATACATTTGTAGGTGTTGTTGATTTGTTTGAGATGAAGGCTTACATCTTCGAAGGAGATAAGGGAGAGAATATCAAGGTTACTGATATCCCTGATGATTTAAAAGATGATGCAGCAATCTATCATGACGAACTCGTTGAAAAGTGCTGTGAGCTTGATGACGAGCTTATGATGGAGTACCTTGACGGCAATATTCCTGAAGTTCCTGCTCTTAAGGCAGCTCTTCGTAAGGGAACAATTGAGTGTAAGGCTATTCCTGTTTGCTGCGGTACAGCATATAGAAATAAAGGTATTCAGAAGCTTCTTGATGCAGTTATCGAGTATATGCTCTGCACCCACAGATATCCCTGATATCACAGGTGTTGATCCTGACGGTAACAGAGGTGGTTAGACACTCATCTGATGAGGAGCCATTCTCAGCACTTGCATTCAAGATTATGACTGACCCATTCGTAGGAAAAGCTTGCTTTTCTTTAGAGTTTACCCAGGTATCCTTAAGTCAGGTTCTTATGTGCTTAATGCTACTAAGGGCAAGAAGGAAAGAGTAGGCCGTATCCTCCAGATGCACGCTAACAAGCGTACTGAGATTGAGGAGGTATTCTCAGGAGATATAGCTGCTGCTGTAGGTCTTAAGATTACAGCGACAGGTGATACCATCTGTGACGAGCAGCATCCTGTTATCCCTTGAGTCAATGGAATTCCCCAGAGCCTGTTATCGAGCTCGCTATCGAGCCTAAGACAAAGGCAGGTCAGGGTAAGCTTGGTGAAGCTCTTGCTAAGCTTGCTGAAGAGGATCCTACATTCAAGGCACATACCGATACTGAGACAGGACAGACAATTATCGCAGGTATGGGTGAGCTTCACCTTGAGATTATTGTTGACCGTCTCCTTCGTGAGTTCAATGTAGAAGCTAACGTTGGTGCACCTCAGGTTGCATACAGAGAAGCTCTTACAAAGCCTTGCGAAGTTGAAGCTAAGTACATCAGACAGTCTGGTGGACGTGGTCAGTATGGTCACTGTAAGGTTAAGTTTGCACCACTTGATGTTAACTCAGAAGAGACATTTAAGTGCGAGTCTACCGTTGTCGGCGGTGCTATTCCTAAGGAATACATCCAGCCTATCTTTTGATGGTATCGAAGAGGCTACAAGAGCAGGTATCCTTGGCGGATTCCCTGTTATCGGTGTACACGCAAACGTATACGATGGTTCTTACCACGAAGTTGACTCCTCAGAAATGGCATTCCATGTAGCAGGATCTATGGCTATGAAGGACGCTATGAATAAGGGTGGCTCCGTTCTGGTTGAGCCTACTATGAAGGTTGAAGTAACAATGCCTGAAGAGCAAGATGGGTGATGTAATTAGGATATCAACTCACGCCGTGGACGCATCGAGGGTATGGAAGACATCGGTGGCGGCAAGATGGTTAAAGGCTTTTGTTCCACTTGCAGAGATGTTCGATATGCAACAGACCTTCGTTCAAGAACTCAGGGACGTGGTAACTACTCAATGTTCTTTTGATCATTATGAGCAGGTACCAAAGAACGTTCAGGAAAAAGTTCTTTCAGCAAAGAAGTCAGGAAAGGGCTGGCAAGTAATTATAATAATTATGCTTGCAAATAGACAGTTTTTAGAATATAATAGATTTAATATGGTCGGCTTTAGTACATTTTAACAAAGTTGTAAAGCCAACCTGATAATTAGAAAAGTGATGAAGTAATCACAATATTTTCCATAATTAAGGAGGAAGATTCAAAATGGCAAAGGCTAAATTTGAGAGAAGTAAAGTACATTGTAATATTGGTACCATTGGTCACGTAGATCATGGTAAAACAACACTTACAGCTGCTATAACAAAGGTTCTTTCTGAGAGAGTACAGGGAAACAGTGCTGTAGATTTCGCAAACATTGATAAGGCTCCGGAAGAGAGAGAAAGAGGTATTACTATCTCTACAGCTCATGTAGAGTACTCAACAGATAAGAGACACTATGCACATGTTGACTGCCCTGGACATGCTGACTACGTTAAGAACATGATCACAGGTGCTGCTCAGATGGACGGTGCTATCCTCGTTGTTGCTGCTACAGACGGTGTTATGGCTCAGACAAGAGAGCACATCCTTCTTAGCCGTCAGGTAGGTGTTCCTTACATCGTAGTATTCCTTAACAAGTGTGATATGGTTGATGATGAGGAGCTTATCGATCTCGTAGAGATGGAAGTTACAGAGCAGCTTGAAGAGTATGGCTTCAAGGGATGCCCAATCGTTAGAGGTTCAGCTCTTAAGGCTCTTGAGGATCCACGATGGTCCTTGGGGAGATAAGATTATGGAACTTATGGATACAGTTGATTCTTACATCCCAGATCCAGAGCGTGATGTAGATAAGCCATTCCTTATGCCTGTAGAGGATGTATTTACAATTACAGGTCGTGGTACCGTTGCTACAGGTAGAGTAGAGCGTGGTACACTTAAGCTTAACGACGAACTTGAAATTGTTGGTGGCCGTGAAGAGAATAGAAAGACAACAGTTACAGGTATCGAGATGTTCCGTAAGCTTCTTGATACAGCTGAGGCTGGTGATAACATCGGAGCTCTTCTCCGTGGTGTTAACCGTGACGAGATCGAAAGAGGACAGGTTCTTTGTAAGCCAGGCAGCGTAACTTGCCACAAGAAGTTTACAGCTCAGGTTTACGTTCTTTCAAAGGAAGAGGGTGGACGTCATACTCCATTCTTCAACAACTATCGTCCACAGTTCTACTTCAGAACAACTGATGTTACAGGTGTAGTTACACTTAATGGCGATGCAGAGATGTGTATGCCTGGTGATAACGCAGAGATTACTGTTGAGCTTATTCACCCAGTTGCAATGGAAGCTGGTCTTGGTTTCGCTATCCGTGAGGGTGGTAGAACAGTTGGATCAGGTAAGGTTGCTACAATCATCGAGTAATTGTAACTGATTGATTATCAATTCAGTAAATTTGAGCCTCCAGGGATTTCCTTGGAGGGCTTTTTAGGTTGACATGACAATACACAAGAACTATAATTCTATGCAAATATCGTAATAATGTATCAACAAAAGTACTACCAACTAAAAACGGAGGCAATGTATATGAGGATTAGTAAGCAGATAATCGCATTATGTTTTAGCGGGAACGACGATACTCTCTGGGCTTTTTCTTCTCCCGATAAAGGCAGGCGGATGTAAAGACTGAGCAAGCTGTAGATGGTGCTAAAGGTTATGAAAGCCAGGGTATGGAGAGACATGTATTTGAAAGTGCGTCCTCTGATGGGAAGAATATATATTATAGCATCAACTCAGGAAGCTTTTAAGAAGTCAAAGTACAACACAATAAAGAGAGATATTACAACCGGGAAAGAAACGGGAGTACTAAAAGACAAAAATACGGCTACTATGGATTTGACAGTATAAAGCTCTATAAAAATTATTTTCTGGGAGTGAGAACTAATGGCTCAAACCCTGTATGGCGCTCCATATACAAAGTCACAAAAGACGGCAAAGTTAAAGGAACTAGCAATCGGTCGTTCCCCTGTAGTATCAGGTAATTCAATATACTATATAGCTGAAAAAGTGCAGAAGTATGGCGATAGCAAAACCCTAGGCATTTATACAATGGATATGGACGGAGGATATAAAAAACAGGTTAAAAAGGGAGAGTATTACACCCTTGGGCTATCAGGTACGGAATTGTACTACTCTAGAGCAAAGTATGTGGGTGAGCAGCTAAACATTAAATGGTTTGACTTTAAGACAGGGAAAGAGGAGAAAAATGTTGTGCTCTCACAGCTATATGATGCCAATACTAGAACAAAACTTGTATTTAGTAATAAGGAGCTAAGAACAGGCGCATATAAAGATGGAAAATGGGAATACAAAACGATATTAAAGGTCAAAAAAGCAGATAACAATTATATGGGAATTGCACAGGTAAGGCTGTGTGGAGGTAAAGTCCTTGTACAGATAAATGGTGAAGCCGCTTCTAAAAATATACATGATAGATTTAGATGGCAAGCATAAAACTGTTAAAGGAGTTCATCTTAGTTGGGTAGTATAACATTATGATGGTGGGTCTAAGATGGCATGGAAGCTTAGGATTTACATTGTTAAATTAAGAACTATTGCTAAATAAAGCTTGAAAAAAGCCTGATTATAGGGGTATCATAGTATTAGTTAATTGGTATTCAAAGTTGTAGACGTATGTGGGGCAATAAACCATAGAATATTGTCACTAGCTTTTGAAATGAACGAATAAAAACAATATATGAGAGGTAGAAGAACATGAGTAATTTTAAGAGAAAAAGTGCGTTAGCACTTGCGATGATGCTTACATTTGTAACGGTTTTCGGAGTACTTAAGCCATCGGTGGCTAAGGCTTGGACGAATCTGACTATCGCTTCATTTGACACTGTTTATGAGCATAATGGCGCAAAGGAGGTAACTTATAAGCTTTACGCTCCCTTCTTTCTGGGAAAAGCTTACACAGATTATCTCAGTAACCGGTGAGTATGTTAACTTCTATATCTATGATGCTTCAGAAAAAGAGGTACAAACCTTATACGGAAATGCTACTAATACCTACACCCACGATATGAATCTGATTGGTGGAGATTATTATATCAAGGTTACATCAAACTGGGACAAGACAGCGGCTAATTTCAAGTGGGTATTTACTCCTTCAGAAGAATCATTTAATGAGACTCAGGATGACCGCAACAATGACCTTTCAAGCAAGTTTCAGGTAGCTGTAGGACAGACCGTAAAGGGACAGCTGGCACTCAATGACAATGTTGACTACTATGGCTTTTCAGTAAATAAAACAGGAGCTCTTAATTTTAAGCTGACTGCTAAGATGGAAGGCATGGAGTTAAGCCTTTTAAATGATGAGGGAAGCTTTAATTACAAGGTTTCAGACATAATTAAGGGAACCAAGACATTAACCTTCCAGATACCAAAGGGAAGCTACTCCCTAATGTGTTCAGGAAATAAAACAGGTAACTATCAGTTCACTACATCTTTTGTAAGTGGACCTTCCAAGGTAAGGCTTGCTTCAGTCAGAAATATCAAGACAGGTAAACTAAAAGCCAGCTGGAAGAAGGTAAAGTCAGTTAAGGGCTATGAAGTTCAGATATCTACAACAGGAGACTTTAGCAGTGATGTGACTACAAAGCTTGTAAAAGGTGCTAAGAAGACATCATTTACATTTAAGGGGCTTAATATAAGCAATTCATGGAGAAACATATACCTACTACTGCCGTGTAAGAGCCTATAACGAGAAGAACAAGATTACAGCATACTCAGACTGGAGCAATGAAAAAGAGGTTACTATTATATTACACTTTTGAGCATCCATGCAGCCTGTGATAAGTACAGGCAGCTCCCTTTTTATTGACGCAGTTTAGCGCCTTATCTATCCCCAGAAAGTTCAAAAGTGGTTTTAGTAAGTAGATTCATCTTGTCTCCTTATACCGAGATCTTCATTCCATTATACTTATTCATGGCTGCCTCTGCCCCTTCCTTCATTATGGTCAGTATGGCAGCCCTGCATTTCTCTATGACCTTCCTTATAAGTGGCTCGGTAGTCCCTGTCAAAGCCCGAAAGAACGTGGTCTGCAAGGTCGCCTCCTTCAGGCTTTCCACCCACACCGAGCTTTAGGCGGATGAATTCGTTGCCACCAGATGAGATATGATACTCTTGATGCCGTTATGTCCTCCTGCTACCCTTAACCCTTATCCTGATATTGCCGGGACTCAAGGTCTATGTCATCCTGTATGATGATTAGCTCAGTAGTCTCATCTACCTTGTAGAGTTTAACGGCTTCCCACTGCCTCACCTGATAGGTTCATCGTAGGTCTGGGGCTTCTTAAGAAGAACCTTCTCGCCCTCTATAAAGCCCTGTCCAAGCTTTGACTTAAAGCCTGTCTTTGAGAGCGAAATACCATATTTATCAGATAAATGAGGTACACGTCAAATCCGATATTATGGCGTGTTCCTGCATATTTTCTGTCGGATTCCTAGTCCTGCTATTATATACATAAATTTCCTTCTTTCACTTATATATTCGCGATGGATTTCATATATGCCTTTCATTCCCTATCTTCGTTTCCACACATTAAATCTATAGGAATATTCATATTAATTCTCGCCTCTCATTCTAGCATTATCCACGCCTAAAGACAATAAATATAATGAAGTTTGTTTGCCACACTAAGTCACGCCTTTTACTAATAGATGCCGGTCAATTGCTTGCTAATAAATATAAGTTCCTTAATATTTCGATTATCTGACAAAGTGACGCCTCTCACTAATAAATGCTCCAGACTACGGTGGTTTTCTGTAAGATGCGGTTATAATATGGCTTTGTTGACGAAAAACCTGATGCGCTCGCTTAGGCATTATTAGTTTCCCTGGCTGTTGAACTGAAATCTAAGTGAATAGTCCTGTTTGTGAAAATAGCTACAAACAATTGGCAAAGCTGCGTTATCGGCTCCGGCATGTTTAATTGATAAGTCGCAAAACAGAACACATCAGCCACAATGGCAGAGAAGCTGTTTTTCATTTGGTATTCTAGTTATTATTGACGTATACATTTAGGTGATCAGCTCTGAATGATAATTCTGCGAGCGCATGGGCGTAGCGAAGCGAATGCGCGGAGTTTATCTGAAATGTTATCATTCGGGCGTCAACTTAGCTGATTTATAACAGCCATACAACTTATTATTTTCATAAATCTGTGAGTGCCAGCTACGAAACTGATAAATTCTAAGCGAGCGCATTAGGCGGAGCGGAGCGGATGCCAGGAGCGAGTCTCGAAATATTGTCATTCGGAGCGTCAACTTAGCCGATGTGTTTAGACTTATAAATTAGAATTTACTATTATTATTTTATTCAACAACCAGTCCACAATGTCCACAAGCTGAATCAATCTTGCAAAATACAAACCACTGCATTGCTTATTTTTCCAATATTTCTTCTCTCTCCTCAATGTAATAATCCAGCAGCAACCCTATGATATACAAGCAATATGAGCAAAAACATACGCTTGTTAAAAAGCATCCATTCAGTACATATAAAACCAGCAGTCAAACAACTGTTAAAAGTAATGACAACTATATTTAATCCACATATTATAGGATTTTATTATATATCTCTTCATTGCTGAGCGAAAGAGCTTGAATAATGTCCTGTAATTTTCCACCTCTTCGTTTCCAATTAATATTTATTTCTTTATGTGATGGTCTATACCTATTAATGTTATGCCTGAAAAATATTAATGAAACGCTAATAGCCATAAAATTGAATTTTATTATATTTAAGTGTTTCAAGATATATATTCTATCAAATGCTTTCAAACCCATCAACACTATGATTACAGCATCAGCAACTGTAATTGATTTCTTCATAGTACTTTTACCCCCTATTGGTACATAGTATATCATATCTTTTCTATCCAAACAGGGCATTAGAAACTCTATTCCCAAAGTATACGCCTTAGTCACATACTGTCGTCGTATATTATGAGAGGCCAAAAGACCTCCCATCACATATTCTTCAATATGTTCACTCCTAGTTCTCTTCTTTGGAAATTCTGTCCAGTTACGCTTTCTATTCTGTTACAAGCAATACGTAACTTC
>BNJV01001143.1_pt1 | contig 18079 bp, 32 predicted proteins | sample 8540591 | NCBI WGS metagenome assembly BNJV01 (sample SAMD00202457, study PRJDB9452) | human saliva metagenome | host: Homo sapiens
ATCGTATGATCGGTTTTTATTTATGGTTACTGGCGTATTTTTGTATGGCAATATTCATACAATATGAAATATAGAAAGGAGAACTTTATTTGATATTAATATGGAGAAACATCAAAAGATATGTGAGAAGAATTAAATAATCAACAATCTTGTGTGTTTCGGTTTGATTGCATTAATTGCAGTAATTAAAAAGTTTCTGAAGTTTTATAGGATTTCTAACTTTCATTAGTAGAATATATACCTAAAATTATCGTAATTTATCCTCGCGAGAAAAAACAGGGTGTTGTGTGCAGGAGGAGACAATGTGCACAACAAAATAGATGAAATGGTATTGACTGTTCCCTTAGGGAACAGTACTACAGCTGAAATTGTAGAAAGCCAAGAAAAAGTGTTATCTGTAAATGAAGTATGTAAAATTGCGAATATCAGTCGTAAAACACTGTTTTATTACGATAAGATTGGTCTGCTATTACCAAAGAGAAGAATTGGTTCGCAACATACAAAAATGTATGATAAGAATGCAATCCATAAATTAGCATCAGATTCAAATGTATAAAAATGCTGGGCTATTATTAAGAGAGATTCGCGAAATTCTTAGTGATTCAAAAGAGCATGCATACAAATATTTACAGAAAGCAAAATGTCAGATTGACAAATGAACAAGAGAAAAATTAAGATACAAAAAGAGAACCTGGAGATATTACTTCAGGGAAATAAAAACAGGGGAATAATTATGACAAAGGGTTTAATCACAAAAATCATCGTATCTGTATTAACGATCTTAGTACTTGTACTAGGATACAAAATTGTACTTTCACCACGAGATGGAAAGATTACAATGACATCTACAGAAATCAAAAATTCATTTAAAGAGATTGGTCAATTAGCAGTAGAGGAATATAACTTTTACAAATGTTGGAAAGTTTAGCCAAGATAACATGTCTGCGTTTGGAATTTCTATTCCATTTACAGATAAGTCATTCTCAATGACTTACAGTGGTGTATGTAAAGCAGGTATCAAGGATATCTCTGAAAATCAATATTGAAGTTAATCAAACAGAGAAAAAGGTAATCGTAGATTTACCAAAATGTTGAAGTGTTAGATACATATATCGATGTAAACAGTATTGAAGTTTATGATCAAAGCTTTTAATCCAATCAATCAGATTACTGTAAATGATGTGAAGAATTTCAAGTTAATGAAACTGCTAAAGTTGAGGAACTTGCAATCAAGAATGGATTACTTGATAAAGCAAAAGTACGTATGGAAGAAGTTGTTAAGAGTCAAGTAAAGATGTTGTTAAGCAACACAGAACAATCAGAATACGAAATTGTCATTAACTGGAAGTAATATCATTGCATAAAAAGTCAAAATAGGTTGACTTAATCTAATAAAAACTCTATATTAGATTTCTAAATTAAGTAAGTCGAGGTAGTTCGGTCTATGCTGTGATGTATGGGTAATACCACTGCGGTGAACCTTGTTCAACTCAAGGCGCTTACTTAAAACTTGATATGTTAGGGATTACAGATAAAAATGATGGTGGAACAGTAATTATCACAAAAAGATGTATTCACATGGAATTTTGACGAGTTGAAACAGAATACAATACTTTGATGGTATTGAAGAGGTGATAAAAATGATTAATTTTTCCTGAAGAGATACAAAACTTGAAGAAATTTATGGTCCATATATGATTGAACTGCAAAACTGTAAAGAATGACGCGCCTCAAGAAGTAATAGATGCTTTCTGAAAAAGAAGGCGAATGGATTCATGAACAATATAGATTAAGAGTAGTATGGAATGAAAACATCGCAAGTAGCGAGTGTGTTTTATATAGTTTTAAACCCTGGCATATTTTTTGCATATCAATAAATATAAAAATCTAAATCAAGGATGATAGTAAGTTGCTATTATAAGGAGGAAAAATCATGGATAGTTTAAACTACTGAAATATTGAAAACACATCCATTCACAATTAAAGAGATTAAGTTCTGTTAGTATTTACTGTAAAGAATGTAATATTAAAGCTGGTAAAGTTGCGGGTAATATATACACATATGACTTTGAAAGTTTAAATAATTACCAACAACCGCAAAGATATTGAAATAAAATTTAATACGGAACAAGAAATGATTGCACATAGGTTCAAAAGATAGCACGTGTTTATTAGACTATGTGAATAAAACATGGAGAAGTGCCGGAAGGATTTTGGTTAATTGATGACATAAAAGTTAATTTTGAAGAAGATGAATACATGATCTCTAAATAGCTGTAATAACCGGTTTATATTATGAATAGGATATATAGGCGGTAGATGCTTAGGAATTAGAATTTCATTAATAAACTGGAGGTATTTCTGCTACTATCAAAAATTTTTGCTAGGCAATAACTCGATATTTATCCGAGAATTATTTATCATCCTATCTATAACATAAAATTTCTTTATGCTAAAGATTGAACAAAAATATGCTAGAGCTATTCTATCCTAATACAAAGAAGGGAGGTATAGAATACCTGGATCCACGTGAACTATATGGGAAAGATATTGAGTAAGTGCCTGTACAGGTATTAAAATAAAAAGGTGAAGTTATTGATTTCTATCCAAGCACTGGCACCAGTTCTGGGAAGATGAGATTGATATATTCCTAACAATACAAATCTATATTATTCGTTTGAAGAAAAGTGAGATTCTACAGGTAAAGATAATCCGTCCATAATTTACTATTTTATAAGGTGATAACATTATAGTCATCACCTTATATCAAATAATTACGAATGAACTGGTACGCCAAATCCAGGTATCTGCTTGATTTTCAAGTCTCACGGTCACATAGCGATTTCTTCCGCCTCTACACTCGCAACGTCAATTATAGTATTAATAATAATATTTTTAATTAACTACTCAGGTTTAGATACTTTGATAAATATCTGTTTAAAAACTCGATCAACCGAGTTTTTATTTTTCTATTTAGTCCGTGTTTGCCGTGGTATGTGATAGCCATGAAGTCTGGACTCTACATGGCTTCCAATAACAGGTCCTAACCGGTAATGATAGAAATCTTTGTATCCTCAAACTGTGGGTATGTTTTCAATCAAGTCATTACGGAATGCAACTGCATCGTCGTATGCATCTGCATGGATAATTGCGATTTCTTCATCCTTTGTATAGTCTGCCTGTCTTCTGCACAGGATTCAATTAATGAACGTAGTGCTTTTTTCTACCGCGTACTTGCTTAAAGGAAAAAGCTTTTCCACTATCTGGAATATAGATTAATGGTTTGATGGATAGAATTGTTCCAAGTAGGCAGATGCGCTGGACAATCTTCCGCCACGTCTTAACCACTGTAGGTCTTCTACCATGAAACGGTGAATGTATTCAAGTTTATGTGCATTTCCATTCCATAACTTGATCATAATCCCATCCTCTTCATGACGTTTTTCACTAATTGCTAAGAAAAGCAGCAGACCACCTGTAACGCAATAGCTATCTAAGAGATTAATCTTACGATCAGGTATTCTTCGCTCAGTTCTGAATTGCGCGCTCATGCGTTATTGATAGAGGCTGATAATGCGCGTGTCATATCAACGAATAGAACATCATTACCTGCTTCAAGAAGTTCTTTTTAAAGAATTCATAGTATGCATATTCTGTGATTTGAGATGTATTTGGTTGTTTACCTGCACGCATGGAAGTCATTAAGAAATTACGACTTTCTTCCGTGCAATCATCGATATAAACTTTATCATCAATCGTATATGTATATGAGATAAAGGGGATATTGTGTTCTTTTAGGTACTCTGCGTGGCAAATCCGCAGTAGAGGATGTTGGTGATATATATTTATTCATAAAACCCAAGTATCATAAAAGTATTATAAAGAATTAAAAGATATTTGTCTATTGATTTAAGACAAAATAAAGATAAATGTCGTGAAAATTTTCTCAATATAAAATAATGAAAATTTATTGTTTGGATTACAGAAAAATATTGACAATGTTAGTTAGTGAGTCTAAACTAACATTAGTTAGAGCCTCTAACTTTGTTCATTTTATATAAGGAGGCAAACGATGATACCATTAGCTTTAGGAGTAATCGGTCAAGATATAAAATTGTTAAAAATCGGGGAAGTGCAGAAGTGAAACAACACCTTAGCGTATCCTCGGTTTTGTCTGTTGGGATCTGCTACAGTTGTCTCGAAGTTGGTGGAAAATCTCATTGTAAATGTGAAAGAAACACGTATTGCGATTGGGAAAGAAATGGCTATGAAAGTCATGATATAAGGAGGGAAGAATGAATACATTAAAGGAAGTTGCGATTGGCGGTACTGCAAAGGTTGTCAAGCTCCATGGTGAAGGCGCTGTAAAGCGTAGAATCATGGACATGGGCATCACTAAAGGAGTTGAAGTTTACGTTCGTAAGGTTGCTCCACTAGCGTATCCAATTGAAGTAACTGTAAGAGGCTATGAATTATCCATCCGTAAGGATGATGCCGCAATGATTGAAGTTGAGTAATTCATAGATGTAGAGGGAGAAAATTAGTATGGCAAACGAAAGATTAAAGATTGCCTTAGCGGGTAATCCAAATAGTGGTAAAACAACTTTATTTAATGCCCTGACTGGTTCCTAATCAGTATGTAGGTAACTGGCCAGGTGTAACAGTTGAAAAGAAAGAGAGGTAAACTCAAGAAACATCCTGATGTGATTATTGAGGACTTGCCTGGTATTTATTCTCTTTCACCATATACATTAGAGGAAGTTGTATCTCGTAATTATTTGATTGGTGAGCATCCTGATGCGATTTTAAATATCGTAGATGGTACAAACTTAGAGCGTAACTTATATCTAACAACACAGTTGCTTGAAATTGGAGTTCCAGTTGTAGTAGCTGTAAATATGATGGACCTTGTAAAGAAGGCTGATGATAAGATTGATATCGCTGCCTTAAGTGAGAAGTTAGGTTGTAAGGTTGTTGAAATTTCTGCATTAAAAGAAACAGGTATTATGGAAGCAGCAGAAGCTGCAGATTGCGGCTGCAGAAGCAAAAGTCAGCAACAGCAATCCATAAGTATGAAGATAAGATTGAAACAGCTCTTTTCTAAGATTACAGATTCTGTATTAACTGATGTATCTGCAGATCAAAAGCGTTGGTATGCAATCAAAGTATTTGAAAGAGATGAAAAAGTACTTGCAAGATTGAATCTCAATGAAAGCCAGATGGCTGAAGTAGAGAAAATTGTTTCTGCAGTAGAGAAGGATTTGGATGATGATGCGGAATCTATCATTACAAATGCTCGTTACACATTTATTACAGAAACACTAAACGGCATCTATACAAAGCAAAATGCTGGTAAGCTCAGTGTTTCTGATAAGATCGATAACATCGTTACAAACCGTTGGTTAGGTTTACCTATCTTTGCGGTAGTTATGTTTATTGTATACTTCGTATCTATCCAGACATTTGGTACAGGTGCTACTGACTGGGTAAACGATGGATTATTCGGTGATGGTTGGTTCTGGTTTGGCTTAGGACGTGCAGAATTTGATGAAGATTCTGGTACATATAAAGCTAGACCAAGAAGCAAAACAATCATTCATCGATGAAGCGATTGAAAAGGGTTATGTCTACTTCTAGTGAAAAACGATGAAGGTGAAACAGAAATTACAGTTCTCAAACAAGAACAATTAGAGAATTTGGTTGTTTCTGCTGAGATTCATAATGATGAAGGTGATGTCGAGGAAACTCGTGAAGTAACTTACTCCGATTATGAAATCTATTCTGCAGAAGAAGAACCTGAAGCAGCTACATATAGTCCATGGCAGGATGGCTTACCAACAGTGCTTGGTAATTTCTCAAAAGTCTATTGAAGTAGCTGATTGGTTACAGAGTCTTATCCTAAATGGTATTGTTGCTGGTGTAGGTGCAGTTCTTGGCTTCTTACCTCAGATGTTAGTATTATTCTTCTTCCAGCATTCTTGGAAGGTTGCGGTTATATGGCACGTATTGCGTTTGTTATGGACCGTGTATTCCGTAAGTTTGGCTTATCTGGTAAGAGCTTTTATCCCAATGTTAATTGGTACAGGTTGTGGAGTTCCTGGTGTCATGGCTTCACGTACAATCGAGAAATGAGCGTGACCGTCGTATGACAGTTATGACTACAAACATTTATTCCATGTTCTGCGAAGTTACCAGTTATCGCTTTTAATCGCTGGTGCATTTCTTCCAGAAGTCTGGATTAGTAGCGACTAGTGCTTACTTCTAGGTATTGCGGCTATCGTTATTTCCGGTATCACATTAAAGAAGACTAAAGATGTTTGCTGCGTATCCTGCACCATTCGTAATGGAATTACCCTGCATATCACTGGCCAACTCCATCTAACATCTTACACTCCATGTGGGAGCGTGGTTCTTCCTTCGTTAAGAAGGCAGGAACAATTATCTTACTTGCGACTGTACTTTGTATGGTTCATGCAAAGCTATGGCTTTTACTGAAAATGGATTTGGTGCTGTAGAGCAGTCTGAATCTATGCTTGCAGTCATTGGTAATGCAATCAAGTTTATCTTTATACCTTTAGGTTGGGGAGATTGGCGTGCCGCTGTAGCTTCTATTACTGGTTTAGTTGCTAAGGAGAACGTTGTAGGTACAATGGGTGTTCTCTATGGTGCTGGTGAAGTTGCAGAAAATGGATGGCAGATCTTTAAAGTCAATGGCAAACTGCCTTCAACAATAATCCAGTTGCAGGTTATTCGTTCCCTAGCATTTAACTTACTATGCGCTCCTTGCTTTGCGGCAATCGGTGCTATCCGTCGAGATGAATAATGGTAAGTGGACATGGTTTGCAATTGCTTATCAGTGTAGTCTAGCTTACGTGATTGCTCTGATTATCTACCAGGTAGGTTCTGCAGTTACAGGTAATGTAAATCCCAATCGGATTAGTTGTTGCGATTGTATGTATTGCAGCTATTATCTGGGGACTTGTTCGTCCAGGTTAGCAAAAGAAAATAATGATATACTATAAGGTGCAGGGCATGACCTGTACCTTATTTAGAAAGGTGTATGAATATGTCTATACACGAATTAACAGCAGCGAAGATTAAGTACCTCGTTACATTACTTCGCTTAGATCCAAGTGGTAGAGGTGTACGTAGCATCGCACTTGCAAAAGGAACTTTAAATGTTTCTAGACCAAGTGTTTAAAAAGCGATGTTAACAAAAGCTAGCACATGAAGGATATCTCAACAAAGAGCACTATGGCATTGTATATCTTTGCGAAAAAGGAAAAGAAATAGGGAAGACCTATAGTGCAGTAGAACTACATTAACCAGTTTCAATAAACTAAAATTAGAAAGAAGGCAGTATGGGTACATTAGTAGTAGGTGGTATTGTTGCCATCATCATTGGATTTGCGATTCGCTCTGCGATCAAAAGAGGAACATCTGGTTGTTGTTCATCTGGAGGATCTTGTGGTTGTGGTGGTGGATGTGGCTGTCACACAGATGTGAAAGTTACAGATAAGAACCTTGCACATTATCCAGTTGAAGCAGTTCTGACTGTGGATGGAATGACTTGTGGACATTGTGCTTCAAAAGTTGAAAATGCATTAAATACACTAGAAGGTGTATATGCAGTTGTTGACTCTGATTTAAAGAAGGCACACGTTCATATGAAGTCTAAACTAGATGAAGCGGTATTACGTAAAGTAGTCAATGATTTAGGTGAATACACAGTATTACATATTGATTGATTAAATAGAAAAGTGGTTACTTCATGTATGAAGTGACCACTTTTTACATCAATGATGCTGGATAAAAGAGAGAAGTATGTATAGGAAGAGAATATAACTTGTAACAAATGTTGCTGTTATAAACTGGATTAGATTAAATTTCTTATGCATACGAATAATCATTAAGATAAGAGAAATGAAGATGGCCACAAGTAGCCATAGGGCAATCACTCTTCGCTCTGTATAACCGTAGGTAAAGAAATATAGTCCAAGTTTTAAACATGCAAGCAAGTTGAAGCAGATAGTTGTAAATAACAAGATATATGTATCAATCTTTGTACTGCTTGTATCTTCTTTTCGAATCAAAAAGTTTAAAGCCAAGATCAGTACGATGTTTAATCCCATGATTCTAAAGAAGTTCCAGAAACCTCTTACTGCATATTCACAAGAACTTTGTGCAGTAGGTGCAGCTAATACGGTTGGTAGATCTGATAGCTGGAAGATAAAGAATGCAAGATATAGCGCAAGTAATACAAAAGTTGTAATGCGAATAGAGATCAGTGGAATCACTTTTTCTTTAGGAAGAACTCTCTACAACCATCATAGGAGATAAATGGTTTTCTCGCTAAGGATGCAACTACTGATCAGACCAAATAGATATGCACCAACAGGCATACTCCAAATGATTCGATAGAAAATACATCGAAATTAATTCAAGAAAATATGAATCTACAATAGACTGTTTGTTAGAGCTGCAAAAGTTTCTGATCGATTGCGGATAACTGTCCTAATGCGAAAAAGTACTAAGTGGAATTAAAATGACGATACTAAACAAGATTGTTTTGAATTGTCTTTGGAACGGATATGCGTCAGTGTATATTTGATGACATGAATTATACGTGCAAATATATGTGAGAATGGTTGAATAATCCATCCTTGGAAAGAAATCTAATAGGATAGTTTCACTTGTGTTTGAAGTGATAACTTTTTGAAAACGACATAGTGTATAGTAGATTACGGTTGCGTGTAAAAAATACCAATTTTTCAAATTCGAAAAGAACGATCAAATCTCTAGAAGTATTCCTTGAAACAATAAGAAAGTGCCCATAGAATAGATTCTTTCTGTACGTTCTTTGTGTATGAAAGTATGCACTGGTTTCAATCAATGACGATGTAGAGAGCTGCTAGCTTTGCAAAAGCAAAGTAAATAACAAAAAGTGATGCATAAAAATGTCCAAATATATAGGTTGCGATTGCGATACAAAATAAGAGGGTATCACGATCGATCATAGGTTGTTTATTCTGGTTCATAAGTCAGTATATCTCCTGGTTGGCAATCTAAAGATCTTTGCATAACGCTTCTAGCGTAGAGAAAGCGGATTGCCTTGCTTTTTCCGTTTTTGAGAATTGATAGATTTGCAGGGTGTGATGTCGATTTTTCGGCGAGTTCACCAGCACTGATATGACGTTTTGCCATAATGACATTTAAGTCTACGTTAATAGGCATATGTCACCTCATATCGTCAGGTCTAATTCGTCTTTCATACGAATTGCCTGTTGGAAAATATTTTGAATAATACGAATAATCAAAAGCGAAGAAGATCGCCGCAAATACGATACTGTAGAATAGCTTTGACCATATCGCCGCAAGAATAAAGGCTAGAGCACTTCCTGCCAAAACAACAAAGACTAGCATGTCTTAATAGATTTACATTCGCTATAATAAATACATTCTCTTTAGAAATATTTACGAGCAGTTGATTGATGATGTATAGCAAGCGAAGTAATACAACAAAGCCTACATAACCAATACCACAGGCTAGTATAATCTGATTCTGCGTGGAAATTGATGTAATGTTTCGACTATCTATAAACTCTGTTGCGATTGAAACGCTATTGATAATGATATACATGGCAACAAGTGCAAATGAGTAATATCAAAATGCGTGTTAGTAATAGCTATTGCGTATATGTTTTGAACTAGATTCCATAATCAAGTCCTCCTTGCGAAAGTATCATAATACAGATATTTCTGAATTCAATAATTATTTATCGAAAAACAATAAATAATTATAGTTGACATGTATATATTACTGTATTAATATAATAGTGTATTAAGACAGTAATACAGAAGGAGAAACGATGAGTTGGGAATTTAGAAATGATCAAGCGATTTATCCACAACTAGTCAGTATTATCAAAACGAAGAATTGTGACGGGTGTATATCCGGCTGGTTCCAAGTTACCATCTGTTCGTGAATTAGCAGAAGAATCTGGAGTCAATCCAAATACAATGCAAAGAGCACTGACAGAACTTGAACAAGGCGGTCTTGTATATACACAACGTACAGCAGGACGTTTTTGTCAGTGAAGATAGATCAATGCTTGACAATATTAAGCATGAAGAGGCGAGAAGCCTAACCGCGGGATACTACGCTAAACTAAAAAAGCTAGGATATTCCAAAGAAGAAATGATTGGTTTTATTCATACGCAAGGAGAAGAATGATGAGTGTAATGTTTGAATGCAAAGGTTTAACAAAGAAATACGGCAATAAAGTAGCGTTAAACCACGTTGATCTTTCATTAGAGTCTGGACGTATCGTAGGTTTACTTGGGACCAAACGGTAGTGGTAAGACAACAATGTTAAAGCTTGCTAACGGTTTATTGACACCAACAGATGGTGGAATCTTTATTGATGGTAAAAAAAGCCAGGAATTGAAACAAAGGCGATTGTATCTTATCTACCAGATGCAGATTATCTATTAGATTGGATGAATGTTGGTGAACTTTTAGATATGTTTAAGAGTTTCTATGATGATTTCCGTTATGATCGTGCATTAAAGATGTTAGAGGAATTACATATTCAGTTAAATGATAAACTGAAGAATTTATCAAAGGGTAATAAAGAAAAAGTACAGCTTGTACTTGCAATGAGTCGTGAAGCTAAGGTTTATTTCTTTAGATGAACCAATTGGTGGTGTTGATCCAGCGGCGAGAGATTACATCTTACGTACAGATTATTGGTAACTATAGTGAGAATGCATTGGTTGTTATTTCAACACACTTAATTGCTGATGTAGAACCTGTATTAGATGAAGCTATCTTTATTCGTGATGGAGAAATTGTATTCCATCGCAGTGTCGATGAGATTCGTGAAAAAGAAGGTAAGTCAGTAGACGCATTATTTCAGAGAGGTATTTGCATGCTAGGTAAATTAATTCATTTTTGAGTTTAAATCAACATATAAATTATTTTCTGATATTGATTGGTGCTGAATTCTTATTGTCACTAGTACTAGGTATGACAATTAATTCAAAACGACTCAGATTATCTCAGAGAGAATGATGTACAATCCATATTACACAAATAGTTCATCTACATTTCTCGTTTATTTCTGGTCTTTAATGGTAGTCGGTGTATTCTTTTCGACATTCATTCTAATCTTTGGATCTTCTGTACAGCGTTTTCATAAGAATCTTTTTATCTGGACAGGGATATTTGATGCATACATTACCAGTTACTACTTGGCAGCTTGTACTAAGTAAAAGTTATTGCGTATTTGATTTATGTTGTACTATTCGTGCTTGCACAGATTGTCTGCTTGTTTGGTGTATTGATTGGTTCAGGTCAATTTATTGATGTGATTCGTAGTATTGATTTCTATTGGGTTGAGCGTGTACTCAGAGCAATATTTAGACCTAGGGTTCTTACAGGTTTGCTTAACATATCTATTCAGTGCATCCCGTTTCTTATTACTCATTTATCTATGTTATGCGATGGGTAACTTATTTCCAGAACACCGCTTACTTGTTGGTATCGCTACATTTGTTATTCTAGGGTGTTGTGATCCCATCGTTACTAAATCTTCCATCTATCCTTGTATATACATTTGGTGCTGTCTCGATCATGAACGCATTCTACTATGGCATGAATTATCAAACAGTTACATTACTGTATACGTTGATTATGAATGTAGCACTATTTGCAGCAACGTATATATTCTTCGTTATCATCTAAACTTGGAGTAATGAGCTATGATACGACATATTGTGATGTTCAAACTTCAAGACTTAAACCACGAGGAGAGTTTGAAAGAAGCAGTAACTCTTGCTAAAACTCTCACTAGTTTAAAAGGAAGTAGCTAGTGGTGAAGTGGTATGTAATCATACAGATGCAGATTCTACAAATTATGATTTTGCCTTAGTGTTTGATTTTGTATCCTTTGAGGCATTAAATGCATACCAGGTTCATCCAGAACACTTAAAAGCTAAAAGCTTTATTAAAAGATAAGATTCAAGCCCGTTCTTGCATCGATTATGAGATTTAGATGAAATTCTAAGTCTCTTTTTTAAGAAATATGGGCATGTTCCCTTGAAAATGAAGTGTAATTCTACTATCTTATAAGTGACTACAGGTCATAGGAGGAACTCATAATGGAGAAGAAAGTTTCAAAACTAATCAACGACCAGATTAACAAAGAAATGTACAGTGCTTACTTATATCTAGAATTTTGCATAATCATTTCACTGAAAAGGGATTAGATGGTTTCGCAAACTGGTATAACATCCAGGCTAAAGAAGAAATGGACCATGCATTAAAGTTCATCGCTTATTTACATGACAATGATGAAAAAGGTTACTTATGAAGCAATCGCTAAGCCAGAGTCAAAGTCAAAAGAAAATATTGATGTGTTAAAAGGCCGCTTATGCTCATGAGAAGTTCTATTACAGCATCTATCAATGCGATCTATGCTGAAGCAAGCAAGGTAAAATGATTATCGTACAACACAGTTCTTAGATTGGTTTATCTCAGAACAGGCAGAAGAAGAAAAGAACGCTGCTGACTTAATTCAAAAGATGGAATTATTTGGAAGTGATCCAAAGCCCTTTACTTTATTGGATCATGAATTCGCATCACGTTCCTATAAATCATCAGCCCAATAAATATTAGGAGGAAAGAGTGAGCATGAAATTTTTTATTAACAGAACAACAAAAGAAATTATCGAAGTAGTATTAGGAAACGATACAACATTCACATCTGAAGGATCAGAAATGGTTGAATTAAAGGCTAATTCAACAGATGCTGCAGGTGAAAAGCACGTACCAGTTATCACAGTTGATGGTAACAAGGTTCATGTAGTTGTTGGATCTGTAATTCACCCAATGACAGAAGAACATTCAATTCAGTTCATCGCTTTAGAAACAAAAGCAGGGTGTACAGCGTAAGGCTTTATTACCACAGACCAGCCAGTCGCTGACTTCGTATTAGCGGAAGGTGATGAAGTTGTAGCAGCTTATGAATACTGCAACTTACACGGCCTTTGGAAGGTAGAAGCTTAATCAAATACAAAAGGAGAGAAATCTCCTTTTTTCGTTGTATGAAAGTGATAGAATAAAGATGAAGTAGGTGATGTTATGAAGAAAAAAGTCATGTTCTTGTTTAATCCTGAAGCAGGCAATAGCGCAATCGAAAAGATTGTCTTTGATATTATTAAGAACCTAACAATTTTTGATTGTGAAGTAACTGATGTTTCCAATCATGCCAGATAAGGGTTTAGGGTTCAGAGGAGATATTAATCAACCATGCCTCTGAATTTGAAACGATTGTTGTGTATGGTGGAGATGGAACATTAAACCGTGTTGTGAATATTATGATGCATCAGGATATTCATTTACCAATTGGTTATATTCCAGGTGGTACAACCAACGACTTCAGTAAAGCAATTGATGAAAATGGAACGATTGAATCCTATTGTCGTACGATAGCTTTTGGCAATCCATTTGCTTATGATGTAGGTTGTTTTAATGGCACATTCTTTAATTACGTAGCTGCTTTTGGTGCATTTACCGTCAACAAGCTACGAAACATCCCGTGAGTCAAAGAAGATACTAGGATATGGCGCATATGTACTCAATGCACTTAGCAATCTTCCAGCTAGTTTAACCAATCGTACAAAGATGAAGTTTATTCATGATGGAGTTGAGGAAGAAGGTACGTTTGTATTTGGCGCAATCTCTAACTCACCATCTGTTGGTGGATTTAAGTTACCATTTTATGAAGATTCCACACTAGATGATGGAAAGTTTGAAGTATTATTGGTTGCTGCGTTAGATAATCTTGAAGTATTACATAATGTATTAAGTGGTGTTGCGACTGGTAATATTGATCCAAAGTATGTACATGCATTCAAGACAGATAGGATAGAATTTATCTGTGAAGAAGATACGGCGTGGACACTGGATGGAGAAGATGGTGGTAAACATCGTGCAGTTACTGTCGAAATTCATCCAAAATCACGACAATTATGACAAGTAAGTCATGATAATGTATAATAGGAACGTTGGAGGAAATTCATATGGATAAAATTGTTCGTATTGAAAATCGTATAGTATCCGTTGGTAAGGCTGATGAAGCTTAGAAGAATTTGATATTGCGTATTTTAACTTCCCACCAAGAATTGGTGATTATGTTAATATCTATCGCAATGACGATAGTATTATCATCACGAAGGCTGAGAGTGTTTTTGATAACCGCTCTAACTCTCGTGGAGTAAATAAGATAACTTACGCTCTTCTTGCATTCTTTCTAGGTGTTTTTTGGCGCCCAAGAATTCTATGCAGGTAATACACGTGCAGGTATGCTTTCACTTGTATTCTGCCGGACAGGAATCCCCGCAATTTACGGAATCTATAAGTTCATCATTGCGCTTTTAAGCCAGCTGATGAGAATGGCTATATCGAAATGTAAAGCGGTATTCTTTGAATGCCGTTTTTCTATTTAAAGTATTTATGAACATGTTTCATTAAGGAGGAGAACATCATGAAACAATATGCACCAATCAAAGAAGGCAAAGTACGCGAGATCTATGACGTTGATGATGCTCTGATTATGGTAGCGACCGACCGTATTTCTGCATTCGATGTCATTTTTAAAGAATCAGGTAGTAAACAAAGGAATTGTCTTTAAACATCAGATGTCACGTTTCTGGTCTGATCTGACAAATGATATTGTGAAAAACCATATGATTACTACTGATGTACAAACAGATGCCAGAATTTTTCCGTAACGAGAAATTTGCAGGTAGATCAATGTTGTGTAAGAAGTTAGAGATGTTACCGATTGAGTGTATTGTAAGAGGATATATTACAGGTTCTGGTTGGGTAAGTTATCAAAAAGGACCAAACGGTATGTAATATCAAATTGCCAGATGGTTTAAAAGAATGTGATCAACTTCCTGAGCCAATTTATACTCCATCCACAAAAGCTGAAATTGGTGAACATGATGAAAATATCAGTTATGAAAAGTCTGTAGAAATCTTAAAGAAAGCATACCCAGAGCGTGGTGAAGAGTATGCGCAAAAGTTAAGAGATTATACGATTGCACTTTATAAGAAGTGTGCTGAATATGCACGTACAAAGGGTATTATCATTGCTGATACAAAATTTGAGTTCGGTCTTGATGAACATGGTGAAGTTGTACTAGCAGATGAAATGTTAACACCAGATTCTAGCTGTTTCTGGCCAGTCGAAGGATATAGAACCAGGCAAGGGACAACCATCCTTCGATAAACAGTTTGTTAGAGACTGGTTAAAACAAAACCCTAATAGTGATTACTGCTTACCACAAGAAGTCATTGATAAGACAATTGCGAAGTACTTGGAAGCGTATCATCTATTAACAGGTAAAGAACTTACTTTCTAGCTGAGGAATACTCAGCTTTTTCTATGGGAAGATTCCAATCAATGTGTATAGAAAAAGTGGAGGGTATTATGTGTAGAAGGAAAGATTATTTTAGGGATTTATGTAAAGCATATCCACTACAAAAACAACTACAACAAGCACTTGAAAATGAAGATGAAACGATCATCAACAGATGAAACGCTTCAGAAACAATACCAAGCTGTTTTTAAAACAGGTTGAACAAGTTGAGAAAATCATGCATTACATGAAGGTAGTACATGGCAAGATGGCGATGGATATGTTTGTGTCGTACTACATTGATGGAGTACGACAGAAAGATATTGCATACCAATATCATATGTCCTTACGGACACTACAAAGACGTTTTCAAAACTATCGTACTTTATTAGAAGAAGTATTTCGCCATCGTATCGATTGTATGTAGGAAGTGTTATAATCCTGTCATTAGAACAGGAAGTATGTATGAAAAGAAGAAATCGTTTGATTGAACAATTACAATATCGTCTAAGAAGAAGTTATGGCATGGACCGTCTCAATACACATTTGCTTGTATTGATGATAGTTATTTTAGTGCTGGGGTTATTTGTAAAAAATAGTATTCCAGCACTACTTGCATTTGTGATTTTTGGTATATTTGTGTATCGCTTTCTATCAAGAAATATCACCAAGCGCAGTATTGAAAATCGCAAGTATCAAGATATAAATCGCTATATCACAAGACAGTTTAAAGCGATTCAAAATAATGTTACGAATAAAGAGTTTAAGTACTTTGTATGTAAACGCTGCTATCAACTTGTACGTGTTCCTAGAGGTAAAGGAGAAATTGTCATTCATTGTCCACACTGTAAACAAGAGTTTTCTGCGAAAAAGCTAAGAGTTTACCAGTGTTTATCGATTGAAAAATAGGTGAGTTAGTTATAACATACTCACAGAAAGAAGGTAATTTATATGTCGAATATGAATCCTGTAACATTACAGAAAAATTGATACGCTGTCAGAATTATTTAAAAGGATGAAAAAGGCAAGAGTAGTTCGCAATGCCTAGTAAAAGAATGATATCGGTACAATTAGCCCTGTAACTTTGATGCGGAAAGAAATAACCCAAATATCTTCTCCATTGATTTAAAGACAATGCCAGTCACAAACCAATATCAGTCTGGTCGTTGTTGGATCTTCTCATCTTATGAATGTATTACGTGAACTTATCGCAAAGAAATACAACATGGCTGAGTTTGAATTATCACAAAACTATATTGCTTTCTACGACAAAACTAGAAAAAGCAAACTGGTTTATGGAATGCACACTACAGGAAATTGATAGTCCTGTAGGAAGCGATAATATGCGTTTTCTATTAGAGTGGGCTGTAGGTGATGGTGGCCAATGGAATATGTTAGTCAGTCTTGTAAAGAAGTATGGTATTGCGCCTAAGAGTGCGATGCCTGATACTTACCAAGGCTCCCATACAGCTAAGATGAATGCGATTCTGAATCGTCGTCTACGTAAGTTTGCGGTGGATAGCAGTAAGCTAGCACAAGCGGGTAAAAAGGATGAAATTCCAGCATTGAAGGAAATAGCACTCAAAGAAATCTATGGCTTGATTGCGTCTTGTTTTGGTTTACCACCACAGGAATTTACATTTGAATACAACGATAAAGATGGTAATTACCATGCGGAATACAACGTAAAACCACTAGACTTCTACGCAAACCTAGGAATTGATTTATCTGATTATATCAGTGTGATTCATGGACCTACAGAGGATAAGCCATTCCATAAGACATATACGGTTAAGTACTTAGGTAATGTCGTTGATGGAGAACAGGTGAAACTTCTCAATGTACCAATGGATGAGCTCAAAGCTGCAGCGATTGCGCAGATGAAAGATGGTTATCCGGTATGGTTTGGTTGCGATTGTGGTAAGGATGCTGACCGTGATACTGGTCTTTGGGATAATGCGCAGTATGATTATACCAATACATTGATAGTGCAGTTGGATATGACAAAAGCTGAGATGCTAGGACTATAAGGAATCTCGCAATGAACCATGCGATGGTATTAACAGGTGCAAAACCTTGTAGATGAAAAAGCCTCACACGTTGGAAGATTGAAAACCTTGGGGAGAAAGATTGCTAATAAGGGTTACTTCATTGCTTCTGACTCATGGTTTGATGAATATACCTATGTTGTAGCGGTACATAAGAAGTACTTATCTGAAGCTTCTCAAAAAGGTATTACTAGAAGAACCAAAGGAACTCTTACCATGGATCCATTTGGTACATTAGCTGACTAGTTTTTAAAAAAATCGATTTAGACCAGAAGAAAATCTTCTGGTCAACGTGATGCCGAACGACGAACTCACAGTGTATAATGAAAATAATGAATTCTATTTGATTTGGAGGATGTATGAAACATATATTGGAATTGACTTAGGTGGTACAAATGTACGTGTTATGAAGGTGACAGAATTTGGGTAGCTATCCCAAGTAAAGACCTCATTTGGCATGGAAGGACCAACAAAGGTCATGTCTAACTCTAAGGAAAATGGTGAGAGAGATCTCGTTGGAAAGATTGTTCTGCGATTGGTAGGTGTACCAGGACCAGTTGATAAGAAGTCTGGAAGTATGGTATTAAGCATGTTCTAGCGCG
>BNJV01000346.1_pt1 | contig 18041 bp, 23 predicted proteins | sample 8540591 | NCBI WGS metagenome assembly BNJV01 (sample SAMD00202457, study PRJDB9452) | human saliva metagenome | host: Homo sapiens
CGTCACCGAGAAGTTCGGGAGCTACGTCGGCCGTGTGCTCGATGCCGCTTCAAGCGGAAAATGACCAAGTTGCCTCGGAGGTTGGTCGGCGAGTCCCCGGAGCAGTCCGAGATCCGTAAGGCGCGGTCCTCAGGGCCGAGTATGTCATTGCGGCTGCGCGACCTGTGCTCACATCCGGCCATCTGGGCTGGCGCCGATCGAGCCCAGGTCGACATGAGCGTCCTCTCCCGCTCCCGCTGGACGGGCGTCCACCCCGCGTGGATCGGTGCCATCTGAGTTCACCGGATTCCAGCAGCCATCACGCAGCCCGAAACCATGTACCGATGCAGTGGGCCACTGCTTGTGGCCTCATTCCAGGCGCCCCGTTTCCTATGCTCACTGTGGTCCACGGATCTCGGCGGCAGTCACGCGTGAGGCACCGAGCCCCCTTGGCAGGCATCCCTGATGCGACTCGTCGAGATGCAGGCATGACAGAGCAGCACTCGGCCATCTATGGTGGGTAGTCACCCGGTGCAACCGCAACTCACCCCAGTAAGCAATCGGCCCAGCTGAACCAGTTGCTCAGGGCCTCCGCAAGGGCGCTGACGTTCAGAGCCAGGCGGGTAGCGTAGTTGACTACGTCGCCCACCTGCCGGAGCGTTGCTTTGCCCCTTGCGGGCCTTGATGTGTCGGTCCACCGGCTTGGGCGCGGACCTCGCTTTTGCTTGTGGGGGTCCGGTCGGACGAGATCCTGTGAGCTGTCGCTGGGGCGGCCCAGTCGGGCGCAGCGCCCACATGAAGTCTGATAGACGTCTTTCATCCGAGCGTATCGGTCGACTCCATCCATCGCCCACCGGTACTCATGCGTCAGCAGGCCCAGCTCTCCAGACGGCCCAGGCAACGACGCAACGTCGATGGCGATGTCCCCACTGCATGTGGGCAAGTCGATCCTGTGATGACCACACGCAGTCACGATCATCCGCATGCTCCGCTAAGACCAGAAGCAGCAACCTCTCCAGTGGCTTCAGGCCTCCCTACCTCGTGCACAGCCCAATGTGCTGCTTTTGAAGTTCATACCAGTTCTCCTCCATCAACGCCGGCACTACGCCAGCTGAGCTGCTTTCACCCAGTACAGACGACCGGGGTGAGCACGTTGGCATCCCCGGCTCAGAAGCAGCACCTCACCGCTCCCATTCCACACTCGTGCGCGACGTGCGCCACACCCCGTCCGGAACCGACGAGTCTCAACATCGAAACCGCGCCAAAACGCGCCGAATGCCAGTCCAGTTGGCCCAGTGACAGCCCCCACCCGCGGATTCAGGTGCTCCACCCACTTACTGCGCCAGGCCAGCCATTTGCCCTTCCACATCCATGCGGGCGCATTGAAGATGCAGTAGGTAACGAAGGTCACCACACAGGTTCTACAGAGCTGCAAGTCGAGCGAGAAGGCTGTCGGCCTCGAACTGTCGAGACAGACACCAACCACTAACCTTCGGCTGTGTGGTTCCATACCGCCGTCCGCCGCCGCCGCTGCCTCGGCAGATGAAGATGCTGGTGACGAGGCGCTAAGGCGGCTACTGACTCCAGTGATCGTTTCGCTGCGTGCCGCGACAGAATCGCAGGCGGCCAAACGGATACCTTGCGACGCTTGATGAGGTCGTTTCTGGTCCCATATCGAAGCGTCGGTTGCCTGAACCTCGCTTCTGCGCAGTGGGTGACTACTTGGCGAGTAGTGAGGTGCTGTCAGCGCTTGATTGTACGATCTCGTTCATGCATGCGCCACTCGCGACGTGCATGATGGTGTGCGTCAATCGTTGTGTCTCACGTATTTCGTGCATCTGTTACGTTTCGTGCATGACGTTTGTTGAGTGCGATCCCTGCAATCCGCGCAAACGGTGCGAGACGTACGTGGTGAGGGTGCTGGGATGTCGATCGATCAGGCCCTGGGCTTCACCGTGAACCAGTACCTCTTCGCTCACGGGATGACGCGAGCCGACCTCGGGGAAGTCCTGGGGGTGGCGGGCTCTAATGTGTCTAACCGTCTGCGAGGTAAAAGTCGGTGGACTGCTGCCGACCTCGCTGTCGTCGCCGAGTTCTTCGGGGTAGGGGTTGCTGACCTCTATCCGTCCCGCAGCGGGAGGGCTGGGTTCCGCGCCCTGGCTGTCCCAGGACAGGCAAGGCCCGGCCACCTCCGCCGAGGCTGCGGTGATACCTGTCGGGGCTCGGAACCCACGACCTTCGGATTAAAAGTACGCAGGCCGGCTGCCTGGTGCGAGCACGGCGTGGTGCTCGCCAGCACTGGTTCGCTCATCAGTGCCATCATTGCCAGCACTAGTGCTATTGCCGGCAATAGCAGCAAGGACGCCCGATGAAGCAGGCGCCCCGACCCAGCGAGAACCCCGCAACGACGCGCAACCTCCCCTCCCAAGAGGCCAGTCCCCTTCCCATCTGCTGGCAATGACGCACATGCCAGTAATAGCGGCATGCCAGCAGAGCCGGCAAACCAGCAAGACCTGACCTCAAGGGAGACAAGCACATGACCAGCTACGAGTACGCCCCCAGCCTCGCTCACATCATCCAGCGCGAGGCCCAGGCCTCATCAGCGCCCTCGTCGACGGCGACGACGTCGATGCGGCTACCACGCTCGCCACCATCGCCGAGCTCGTCAGCGCGATGCAGCGCTGGCTCGGCCCCGAGCGCTCCGCTAACGCCTGCTCAGGCACCTGCGCCTACAACGGCCACCCCGTCTACCCCTGAGCACTATCGCTACTGCCTCGACAGTGCCGCGGCCACGTAGCCAGCCCTCACCCCGGCAGGCAAGACGGGAGGAGACGGCATGAGCACCACCGCCGACCCCTGCAGGCACCAACCAGACCGATGACAGTTCGCAGCCCTGCCAGGGCAGACGAGCATCTACGACTTCCTCAACGCAGAAGGAGCGCGTTGCCATGCAGCGATTGACCTTGAGCAGCACCTCCACTCATGGAGGCCCTGAACGAGCTCACGAGCAGCGTCCGCAACCGCGTAGCCGACGGTGAGACCCACCTCCAGGACACGCTCAGAACGCTGGAGACCATCGAGAGAACCATCGCCGACGGCACCGTCCACATCGAGCCGGCGAAGAGCACGACCGCAGCCTGAAGCGAAGGGCAACCGATCAGAAAAATCAATACCCATGAGGTTCTCCTTCTCCAGGCAGCAGTCAACGAGCTCGCCACTGGAACAGAACCAAGGTCGAGGCCGGCGACTACTGGCTCACCCGCACGCTGCACGAGCTTGAGGAACTCAACCACGAAGCTCCGCAGCACAGCAGCACTTCAACGCAGCTGTGGAATCGGAGAAGCAGCATGACCGGCCCTCTCGACCTCACCGGTATCCGCGCCAGGCTCACCGCCGCTACCAGCGGCCCTGGGCACGCGGCCACGACGAGCTCGCCGTCACCGCCGGAGCTGGCCCATCGCCATCGTCGGCGTCAGCCATGACGACATCACCGTCGACTACGAGAACGGTGAGGTGTTCTTCGACCACGTCAGCAGCTCCGCAGACGCCGACCTCAAACCCTCATCGCCCACGCACCCGAAGACATCAAGAACCTCCTCAACGAGGTCGACCGACTCAACGACGCACTCCGAGAGATCAGCCAGCGCCTGGAAGAAGTTGGGCCCGAGGAGTTCGTCGACAAGGTACAGATCATCCTCGAAGACAACCTCTGAATGACCGACAACCTCAAGAAAGGATCCAACAATCATGGCCGGAGACACCATCATCACCATCATCGGGAACCCTCACCGCGGACCCCTGAGATGCGCTTCACGCCCTCCGGGGCAGCGGTGGCCTCCTTCACGGTCGCCTCCACGCCGCGCACCTTCGACCGCCAGGCCGGCGAGTGGAAGGACGGCGAGACCCTGTTCATGCCCTGCCAGGCATGGCGACAGATGGCCGAGAACATGGCCGAGTCGCTGACCAAGGGCACACGCGTCATCGTCCAGGGCCGGCTGGTCCAGCGCTCCTACACCACCCGTGAGGGCGAGAACCGCACGGTGGTGGAGATGCAGGTCGATGAGATCGGCCCCTCCCTGCGCTACGCCAAGGCCCAGGTCACCCGCCAGCGGCGGCGGCGGCCAGGGTGGCTTCGGCGAGGTCAGGCGGCCCCAGAGTGGCGGCTTCGGAGCAACCAGGGCGGATACAACCAGGGCGCCCCAGCAGGGCGGATACAACGGCGGTGGCGGCATCGGCGGCCAGGGCCAGTCCGCTACAACGCCCCGCCGGCGGCGCCGCGGACGACCGTGGGGCCACGGGCGGCTCCACCTCCTTCGGTGACGAGCCCCCGTTCTAAAGGTCGCCACGACGCCACCCCCGTTCCCACAAGCACACCAAGGAGCAACCACATGCCCATCGTTATCGCTGTCGCCAACCAGAAAGGCGGCGTCGGCAAAACCGCCACAACCGTCAACCTGGCCGACGCCCTAGCCCGCAACGGGCACCGCGTCCTCGTCATCGACGCCGACCCCCAGGCCAACGCCACATCAATCCTCGACGTCGAGCTCGATCCCGCTGAAAGCCGAACCCTCCACGACGTCCTCACCGCCGTGGCTACCGGCCAGGCAGACGCCGGCGCCCCAGCCGCCGCCATCCACCCCGCCAGTCCCGCCTGGAACGGTATCGACGTCATCCCCGCACAGCGCGAGCTCGCCTCACGCGAGGCCGACACCAGTCCCGGAAGAGAGTTTCACCTTCGCACGGCTATGGACGGTGCCATCGAGGATTACGACGTCGTCCTGATCGATCGCTCACCATCACTGGGGCGCTGACCCTCAGTGCACTCTACGGCCGCCACAAGCGTCCTCATCGTCACCGAACCCCGCGCATCATCAGTCGACGGCGTCGCCGAACTCACCACCACCATCAGCACCGTCCAGCGCTACTACAACAAGGAGCTCACCACCGCCGGAATCCCTCATCAACCGCTGGCGCTCCGACCGTCTCGACCGCGCCGCATGGCGTGACGAGCTCAGAGCCCCTCTACAGCGCCACCGTGATCGACCACCCCCACCCGAACGCGAGGTGGTGGCAGTCGCAGCCACCAACCACGTCCCAGTACCCAAGCGGGAGGCATACGACTACGTCGCCGCCATTGAAGCCGTAGCGCGCCAGAGTGCGGAGGCGGTCAGATGAAGCCACAGCCCCGCCGCCGAGCAATATCCATCCCGAAAGCAGGCGGCCCAGACCCGGCAGCGCTGACCGCCGGCCAAGCAGCTAATGCCAGCATTGCCAGCAATATCGGCAATAGCAGCAATGCTGGCAATGACGACGGAGCTCACGACGCCGACGCCCCAGTCCTCAAGAAGGTCACCATCCGTATCCCCGCCGAACTCGCAGGCCGAGCACGATCCGTATGGCGCCTGGAAAGCGCCCAACCAGACGCTCCCTTCCGTACCTACAACGAACTCATCGCCGACTGGATCGAGGCTGGCGTCACCGAAGCCGAACAACGACTCAACGACGGCAGACCCCTGCTCCCAACACCAGCCGGCCAGATACCCCGAGGCCGGCCGCCCCACCCCTAGAAGGAAGCATGCCCGTGGGATAACCTGATGCTGCCGCCGCGTCACGGCGCGGAATGGAAGGGAACGCCGGTGCACCCGTGTTGTCACGGGGCCCGGCGTTCGCGCTACATGCAGCGAGGACTGACCCGGCACCGCTTCTGCCCTAAACCCCAGCGGAACGCAGCGGTAGAAATCAATCATAGCAATGACAACCCCTTAAGAATTGTCAGTGACACCGACGCCCCCCACCCTCCTGGTCAAGGCATGGGAGGCATCCATGCAAGGACAAGGCCTCTCCGCCCGCACCATCACCGAACGAATCCACGTCATCAACCAGATCACCACTGCTCACCGGCACCGACCCCGCAGCACCGACTCCACAAGCCATCAGCACCTGGCTCGCCACCCTCCCCAGCGCAGCCACCAAGAGCACGTGTACTACGCGGTGCTGCGGGCCTGAGCAGATGGCTCGTCCCAGTCCGACCAACGCACCGACGACCCCACCACCCGCGTCCCCAAACCCCCGAACCCCAGCCGGCCACCCCCTGACCAGTCACCGACACCCAGCTCGACGCCGTCCTCGCACTCCCACTCCATCAGGACACCCGCACCAAGATCATCCTTGGCGCCTGGGCGGGTATGCGCGTCCACGAGATCGCAAAAATCCGAGGAGAGGACATCAGCCCCGTCGCCGGCACCATCACCATCACCGGCAAAGGCGGCCGCACCGACACCCTCCCCGCCCACCAGCTCGTCCTCCAGCAAGCCAGCTACTACCCCCGCTGCGGTCTCTGGTTCCCGTCCCCGGAACCAGACTGTGCCCGTAAGGGCCAAGACCGTCAGCGCCGTCATCTCACAAGCGTTCGACCGCGCCGACGCGCCCGCCACCGCCCACCAGCTGCGCCACTATTTCGCGACATCACCCCTGCGCGCAGGCACCGACAGCCGAGTCGTCCAGAGCCCTCATGCGTCACGAGTCCCTGGCCACCACAGGCCGCCACCTCGCCGTCAACACCGACCAGCAGCGCGGCACTCAGCGGCCTGCACCCCACCCTCAACGCCGCCCAACGCCGAGTCGACGCTGGCCCTGACCAACAGCAGCCCCTCGGTCGGTGCCCCATGCTGACCTCGCCTCCCGCACGAGGTACAGCTCTGGTCACCACCGAGCCCGGTACAAGCAGGCCACTCACCAGCCTGCACCACGTCGGCTCACGCTCGGGACCAGTACGGGTGGCCGGGACGGCGGAGAAAGACGGTAGAGGATCAGCCTTCGGTGCCGGCTTGCAGGAGGCTGGTGACGAAGGGTTGCCCCACCACCATTATGGTAATACCATAATGGCATGCTGTTCGACTTCGCCCCCTCCGTCGACAAGCACGGATTCCTCGTGAGGACGCTGTGTATGCGGTGCAGCACCATACCGGGCATGCTGACCTTCCGCCGAGGCGGCCGGGGAGAAAAAGCTTCATGTTCGTTGGCCTGCCGCATAAGCATGCCATGCGCTACATCGAGGTCGGCATCACTGTCGACGGACGCGGCAATCGCAAGATCTTCCACGCCATGGAAGTGACGGACCTGTACTGGCTATTTGTTCCGCGGGACGACCGCTGAACCACAGGAGAGGAGAATCGATCATGACCAAGATCAGCAAGCGCAATGAAGACGCCCTACTATGACGCCTATGACGAGGACATCGTCGCCGGCCGCGTGAAGCCCGTGCGCGCCACCCCGCGCACCAGCCCGGCAGTCGCGTCAGGCGACGACGAGCTCGACGCGATCTTTCCGAGGGCGCCCCAACCTGGGGAGATTCACGCGACCGGTGCCGGACGGTCTCCAGCTCGCCAAGCGCGCTTCAGTCCCGCCACCGATGCGTCCTCGCTGAGCAGTGAGGGCGCGCGGCACCACCATGAGCGCAGTCATCCGCGACGCTGTCGAGAAGTACCTCGCCACCGCCTGAACCCGTGCGCCGCTCCGACTGGCTCCAGAATCGCCCAGTCATCGCAGCGACGTAGCCGGGCTCGCTGATGGGAGCCCGGCTACCTTCATGCCGTGTCTGGCCGCGGCGCCTCGGCCCGTAGACAGGCACGTCCGCCGACAGGGATCTAAATAGTTCTCAGTAGACAACGAGACGCTGGGCGGTCCTGCTGCAGGCTGATAGAGGCTTCCTGGCGCATGCGTTCGACGAAGCTCATGTCCCGCTTTCTCCTGCTACGTGGCCGCGATCCGCGCATGATTCTCTGAGCGTAGTCAGCCAGGAGTGCTGGGTTGCGTCCGCTCCAGCCGTTGGCAACAGCCCAGCCCTCGAGCGCCTTCGCATCAAGAGCGTAGCCCGCATCGTGCAACGCGAGGAGTGCGCTGACTACGTCATCCTTGTCGTAGCCCCCAGAGATCGTGTTGTTGTGATTGATCGACTCAGTCACGTTCCGCATGGCTGCTTCCACCACGGGATCAAGCTGGTCTCCCATGTCCCATGCCGTTGTCTTTCCCAACAGCTCAGGTCGCGCGGAAGACACCCACGACAAGAGCTCATCACCCCAAGCGATCACGCACAGCGCAGTGACCTGATGCGAGTTGTATCTCAGGAACTCACTGATATCCGCCGGGTGAGGCCACGCCATCAGGACCGGCCCTGGCCCAGCCAGATGAGCACCACCACGTCCCGTAATGTGCTCGACGCCGGCGCGAGCCACGAGGGACCTCAGCTGTTGATCGCCATTCAGGTTCTGCTTCTGAGGGGTCCACACCGTCAGTCTCTGGCCCTCGCCCAGGTGGCCTACGAGCCAGCGAATCCCCTCATCGACCGACTTCTCGTCGTGAGTTGTCACCGCCACCGGTGCCGTCATCTTCTGCTTAAACACCTCGTTGAGCCTCTCTGCCTCATGCGTCAGTCTGTAGAACCCTTACGAGTTCAGCGTATACCCAGGCACCGACATGCTGACGTACAGCTTGAAACCAGCCTCGAGATCGCCGTGCAACCGATACCCAGCAGCATCGTCAGCGTCATAGCGTGACGCTCCCGGTACTGGTGGGCCTGAGCGGCTGTGCGCCCACGTTCTACGAGTGGGGTAGAGCCCGGCGGCAGGCGCCGGGTCCACCCGAGCTCGAAATCAAGGGGGACACGCATGAGCGAGAGCAGCATCAGCTCACCAGGACAGTGCGGCGACGGTCGAGTACCTGCCGTCAGGGGTGGTCTACGCGGCCACCGAGGACCTGCCCGCGGCCGCGCGCCAGGTGATCGAGGCACTCCAGGACCCCGGCAGCCTGGGGCCTGGGGTCGAGTGGCGTGGGCCCGGGCCCGCAGCACCCGACGTCGATATCGGGTCGCCTGGGACGACCAGGCGCAGGCGGTCGCCTATAGCGTCCGTGGCCGACCCGAGCGCACGGTGGCGCTCGACGACCTGAACCAGACACTGGCCCAGGACTGGGACAACTACAGGCAGGACGTGGAGGCCGCAGGCCAGCTCCTGGAGCGCCTTGACGCGATCACCACCCCGGCGGGACTGGACGCCGACGAGATGGAGATCGTCTTCAGCCCGACCCAGGCGTACCGTCACGGCCCAGATCACGGTGGAGCCAGACTTCACCCCCGATGACGTGCTTACCCAGGGAATGCGCGGGGAGCTCATGATCGAGGAGACCGGCCAGAAGGCGTGGTTCCAACTCGAGGGCGCCCCACCACCGGCAGCCTGACTGATGAGCACGCCCGCCAGCTGCTCACCCACGCCGTCGGGGACGCGAGACGGGACCCTGGATTCACCGCCTGGAGTCAGGTGCATCCCCGCACGGCAGCGTTCCGGGACCAGGGGCTAGTCAGTCGAGGATCCCATCGTCAACCGGGCTGGCTCTCTCAGCGTACTGGTCCGCACACAGAGAGCAGCTCTGGAGCCGATGAGCATCTACGGCGAGCAGGCCGCGGCCTTTTCACTTGACGGCGACGAGCTCGTGATCCCGCGCCGGCGGGTCGACCGTGCAGCAGCTGCGCAGGGAGAGCTGGAGCCAGCTGAGGAGGACCTGCCGTGGACACGGATGACCGATGCTCAGGCGGCAGCAGCGCTTCTCGGGATGCCCCAGGAGGAGTTCGACGCCGCCGCGAGCAGCGTCCGTGAGGGCCTGGTAGCAGCCCGTGACGCAGCAGCTCCGCGCCGGCCGGCCACCAGCATCTTTCAACGACCTGCGCACGCACCTGATCCGGGTCGACTCTCTGCTGCCGGACGCCGCCCGCGAGACCGCGTCCACCAGCTTCGACCTGGACCGGGGCGTAGGGCATGGGGCGCAGCGCCATGGACGCCTCACACCGCCCCATCACGATCGGCGTCCCCGTCGACCCGGACAGCCCCTTGCTGGAGGTCGTTGACCGGCAGACTGTGGAGCCCGGCACCGTGGGCCCGTGGGTAGACCCCACGCCGCTGAGCGACGCCGAGCGCTACGAGGCCGCCACCCCGGTCAGCGGGAGCAGGCCAGGTGGGACATCGACTCCGCGGTCCCTGCGTGACGCCGACGAGCACACCGCCCGCACCTGGGCCACATGGCGTGCCGCCGGCGCCCAGGGGTGGAGGAGCCGAGGAGGCCTCCGCCCTGGAGCGCTGGGCGCAAGCCCAGGCGACCCTCGCCGGGGACGATGCCCGCGTCACCGTTGTCGAGACCAGCCCGGGTGACTCTCTCGAGGCCGGCGCCTTTGGGCGGCTGCTCGAGATGCGCGGTGGCGGCATGGACTGCCGCGTCATCACCACCGGCCCGGGGCAGGTCACGGTCACCACCCCTGCAGGCAAGTCCACGATGACGACCACCGAGATGATGGACCAGATCAGGGCCACCTGGCCCGATACCACCACGGACGCTCCCTCAGCACGGCTGCCGCCGACGCCCACCGCCGAGCGAGAGCAGGACCCGTCCCAGCAGGTCCAGGCGGAGGCGCCAGAGCTGACCGTGTAGCACGACACCAGACTGCCCGGGTGCAGAGCTGACGAGGCGCCAGCTGGACAAGGCTGGTGTGCCCTATGAGGGCCGTTGATCTGAGCGGCCGGGCCGGACTTGGTGGAGCAGTTCAGGGCCGAGGGGCTACGCCAGGCGCCAATCATCGAGACCTCTGACGGGCAGCGCACGGCGGGCTTCAACCCGGACCGGATCAAGGCGATCGTGGCCGCGGCGACCCCGCAGCAGGCCCCTGGCACCTCAGGCCGTCCGACGGCGGTGGAGGCGAGCAGGCCCACGCACGCACCCCAGCAGCAGCGCCACCACGCGCGTGGGAGGGAACGCACCTATGAAAAACGAAAGCGGTTGTTGGGGTGTTCTGGTGGTGCCGGCCCCGACCATGTCGTTGATCTTCGCCTCCGGTGGTGGCAAGAACGGGGAGGAGGGAGAAAAAGACGGCAGCCGGCGGAGCTGATGCCGGTTAGTGTCCCGGCTGAGTACCAATCCGACGTGTCCGGGCGGATCAATCTGCCCTGAGGTCACCCCGCTGCGATCGCCGCCCAGATCACCCAGGAGTCGGGGTGGAACCCCACGGCACAAAGCCCCGTAGGAGCACATAGGATCGCCCAGTCTCATGCCGGCGACGTGGAAGACCGAGCAGGACAAGGACGGGGACGGAACTGCTGACGCCCTAAACCCCCACGACGCGATCTACTCCCAGGGACACCTCATGTGCTCCTGGCGGCTGAGATGAACGGGCTCGTCAGCTCCGGAGCAGCTCAGGACCGGTGCTCAACCTGGCTCTGGCTGCCTACAACGCCGGCTCCGGAGCAGTACGCGAGTACGGAGGCGTCCCCTGTTCAGCGAGACGCAGACCTACGTCGCGAAGATCACTGCGATGGCCGCTCAGCCACAGGGCAGCAGTGGTGGTGGGGACGGCTCGAGGAGTCAACGATCCCGGCGATGGCCAGGTCCAAGCTCGGTAAGCCCTACGTGTGGGGAGCAGCCTCCGACTGACGTCGGCTAGCGACTGCTCGGGCCTGGTGCAGGTCGCCTCACGCCGCGGCCGGCAGTACGAGCTGGCTCACCCTCAGCGACGCAGTGCACCGCGGGCTCACGCGTGAGCCAGGACCAGGCCCAGCCCGGCGACCTGGTGTGCTGGGACGGACACGTCGCTCGTACGCCGGCGGCAACACGATTGTCGAGGCCGCCACCGAAGGAGTGCCCGTCCGAGAGACCACCGTCTCACCAGATGCTGGCGGCCCTACCACGTCCCACATCAACTAGCCCACGAGGAGTACCCATGAGATCAGCAGCCCAGTACTCGCGGCGCTGGCCACGGCCGCACTGGCGACCGGAGCGGCGGCCTGCTCCCAGCAGCAGTCGCCCAGTGCGACACCTACCAGCAGTGCTTCCTGCCCGCCACATCGGCGAGCCTGCTGCCGACCCGGTGGTGCTCGGCGAGACCAACGACCTCGACCCCTGACTCCGTGGCCGATGCGGTGGCCGTGTCCCTGTCGGTGCACGACGCCCGCACCGATGCCAGCTCTCAGGCCGTGTGGACCCGCGCGAGGCCGCGCTGCTGACCGGTGACCTGGCCGCCACCGTCCAGCCGGCGTGGCGCGTCTCGAGGTCGAGCGCGCCCGACAGCCGGTGGGCCATGATGCAGCAGTCACCAGGCCCACGACGTCGTCGAGCTCATCGACCGCCACACCGACGACGGTTCCCGACACCGCGACCAGCGCGCAGCGCCAGCGGGCCGTCAGCACCAGGGCGTACGCGGACGAGCGGCTGGAACGGGCTGATACGCACCACCTGCTACTGGCTGACCCCGACCAACACGGGCGGCGCGTGGAGGGTCAGCGCCGTGCGCTCAACCATCGACCAGCGAGCCAGCACAGATTGGGAGTTGAGGGGTCCCCAGGAACTAGCCTGGGTGACCTCTCAGCGCGCGGCGACGCGCTGCGTTCAGGCGAGGGCGTCGGTCAGGCAGGGCGCCGGCGGCGAGCCAAGCACGCCCGTGCAGCTCCCCAGCGAGTCCAGCAGCAGCGGACTGTTGACATCGCCGGGTCGTAGGGGATACCGACAGCGGTCCGCGCCATGCCGCTGAAGACTCTCGACGTAGTGGGCCGGCGACGGCTCAGAGGCCGAGGCCTGGGAGACGATGACGGTGGCCTGCTCAGCCAGCCGCTCACCGTGCCGGCCGCTGCGTGAGCCAGACCGTCAGAGCAGAGCCCAGCCGACTCAGCGTGCTCCGGACGGTGATGGTCGGCACCACGATCGCGTCGGTGCGTTCGACTCATGGACGACCACGCCGGCAGCGACTCGTCGTTGCCCGTCGTCGATCAGGATGATGCGGTAGTAACGCGCCAGGACCGCGTGCACGGCCCGGAAGCTCGCCTCGTCTGCCGGCTGCTCGCTGGACAGCTGCGGTGGGGTCGGGAGCGCAGCACGTCGAAGCGGTCCACGCTCTGGTGGGCGTGAAAGCCTCCAGGTCTGAGGCTCGCGCCTCGGTCCCCAGCAGGACTGGCGCGGGGTAGCAGGTCAGCCACGGTCGCGTCGGCCATCTGCTCGTCCTCCAGCCAAACAGCGTGCCGCGGGTGGAGTTGTTGCTCCCAGGCGATGACGTTCGCGCCCCGTATCGAGCCAGGAGCGCGGCCAGCAGGATCGTCGACGGGGTCTTGCTGACCCGCCCTGCTGCTGACCACGGCGATCGTTCTGGGGCGACCCAGTGCCGGGAGACCTTGGTGATGTTGTCGCGCTCCATCAGCTCGGCCTTCGAGGGTGCCAGCGCAGTGGCCCATGGAGTTGAGCAGCCACGCACCCCGTGGTGGGCGGGCCCTGGGTCGTGATCTCCTCCAGCAGAGACTGCCGGCGCAGCTCGGCTGGACCTCCCTGCGCCGAGGCTAGCGCACCGGCGCAGGCACGGCGGGTCTCCCGCTCATCGGCACCAGGCGCGGTGCCTGAGGAGGACGTGCTGGTGCTGGCGTCGCGCGACCACCGGCGCCGCGGGCTGCGTGACGGCCAGCGGCAGGGCAGCAGGTGGCATGGCAGTGCCCACGGCACGGGCGACGGCGCCGTGATGGGCAGCCGCCGAGATTGCTCAGCGGCTGGAGCGGAACCGCAAGTGCGCGGTGCCATTGCAGGCTGCGCCGGTGCGATCAGTGCGCGCGTGGGCAAGTGAGCGGAGCCGTCTGGGTTGATGAGGAAGTCGAACACGACGGCCCGGTAGTAGCGCGTACGGTGACGGGGCCGCCGACGTCGCCGGCGCGAAAGCGGCATGCAGCGGCTCAAGGAGCCTCCATGCGTGCGTCCCTCGACGTTGCTGTGCTGCGCAGGGCGTGGAAAGCGCGCCGCCCATCGACGCGAGACTCCCGCTCGCTGAGCCTCCAACGCTCGCGCGCGATGCTGGCGCAGCTCCATGATCTGCTGCGTGTGGTCTGTTCTGTGACCGTCATCTTCTCGTCCCTTCCTTTCCTCGCTAGCTGTGGTCCGACCAGTTACGCGGGCGGTTGCTGCTGGCAGCTTCTCGCGCAGCGCGGCGGAGATGCGCCTGGGGCGGGGAGCTCAGCGTGGCCGATGAAGCCCACGCGGCAGAAGGCGTTTTGTCCTGGCGAAGCCGGCGGCCAGTGCCTGCTTCACCTTCCTATAGGTCTCGACGTCTCCCTGGCACGGTCAGTGCGGCGCCGAGCTCACCGCGCGCGCTTGTCACCAGTCTCTCAGCAGCCGGCAGCTCATCGACCGAGCTCATATCGGGTGTCAGTGTCGACGCTCTCCTACGTTCATGGTACGACCACCCGCGGCGACGCTCACCCACTACGTAAGAACATTGGGCGCACACCGACATCCGTGTCCGGGACACTCGAGCCCATTTATGAGCGCGGGCCCTTACAGATCGCGGTGCGTAGCGCCTCGGAAAGACCTCGAGCTGTGGTCTGGGCTCGCGCAGGATCAGGGAGCATGTTGTTGACGGCGTCCTGGACACGGATGTCGGTGAGTGCCTCGCGGATGGAAGGCCCCGAACAACGTCGCGGTAAAGCATCCGCTGGAAAGGTACGAGGTCGGCGGTGCGCGAGGGAGCGCACCTTGATCGTGGAAGCAAGTGGGGAGCTTGCCGCAACGTCAGCAGGTCGCGCACGTGCTCAGCTGGCCTTCGAGACGTCGATGACGTCGTCGGGCCAGTAGTCATCGACGTGAACGAGCCGAAGGCCGGCGACGTTCTTCGCAGCACCAACACCCCCAGGCCACCACGCACGCACGTCAATGTCGGGATAGTCGCGCAGCATTACCCGACCATCTCCCTGGCAGAGACCAACATCGACATCGCCGCCCACCCCGAATACTAACGCCGGGTGAAAACGAGCGCAGGCACACCGCGGACCCAAACGTCAGGCGCGCCCTGTCGACGCCAGACTCAGACCAGACCCGAACCCAGCCGCCCACTCCGGGCTCACCCGCGTCTCGTCAGTGTGAGCGGGCCCAGGCCAGGCGTCGGAACTCAATGGGCGGCGCCAGTGCCCGTAGCCACTCACCTCCACGCCGCCCACCCATTGATCATTGACACGTGGTCACCCCGGCGGGCCGGCACGCCGCCGGGAGACCATTTAGCAATCGCATAAACGTCACCACGGGCCCGGTACCGCGAACGCGGAAGACGCGAACAAGATAGTACTTGCGCATGTGCTAAGCAGGGTTTGCGCCCGACTTGTCTGTCCGCTTGGCACGCTGTGTCGTGGTCCGCTTTCTGGATGCCGCTGCGCCGCGGCGATGAAGTGGAGTGGTGCGGTGACGAGCACCGATCGACGCGCAGGCGTGGGCGCGGGCCGCGTCTGACCGTCGTCATGCTTACGCGCGCGCGGATGCGTGGGCGGGCGTCGCGCGTCTGACGGTCTACCTCACACGGAGCGGAGCGCTGCTTCGGCTGGAGGCGCGCGTGGAGGTGTCGGGGAGTCGCGGCGCGATCCTGGTAGACGGGCGGCGCTGCCAGCCCGCGAGCGGGTGAGGCGGCGTGGGTCGGGTGCGCGCACGAGGCTGGTGGCCGCAGCTGCGTGACGCTACCGGCGTCGGCTCGTGGGCGACGACGAACCCTCAACCAGATCGCCTACCACGCGAACACCGATTCAGCGTGATTCGCTTCGTGAGCTTTCGCGGCGGTGGTGCGCTGAGATTCTCAGCGGCTGCACGACGACATCAACGACGATCCTGCTCGGGGCGCGCAGATGATCAGCCGCGATCAGCGAGGAGTGTCAAACTCCGCCGGACTGATACAGTACCTCGCTCGCCCGGGCGCGGCCAGCGACAGACGTGAGCGCTCACCCGGTGGCCGGCTCGGACGTGATCATGCGCCGCTGCGCGCGCTGGGACAGAGCTGTGCCCAGCGCAGGATTCGAGACCGCCCGGTTCGTGGACCAGTTCATGAACGGACCGGCACCCGCTCCGCTGGGCGAAGCGACGCGTGTTCAACGAGGAGACTGGCGAGCGTGAGGTCATCGAGGGGCCGGTCGCCAGCCACGTGTGGCTTTGCTCATGATCCTAGACCCCAGGGAGGCGCAGAACGCCGGAGGGTGGCCGAGGATCGCACGTGGCTTCGCTGACCAGATGGGCTTCACCGGCGCCGACAGCAGGGTCAGGTGCCGGTGGTGCCTCCACCACCAGGTCCGCCAAGAACGGCGGCGACCATCACATCATGGTCAACGTGATCCGCGAGACGGCACCAAGTGGAGCCGCTACCAGGATCAGCCAAGGCGATGAGGCCTGCAACAAGATCGAGCACAAGTGAGCTGCAGGTCATCGAGGCCCGTGAGCACGCGCGGGCACTCTCCGGCTTCACCGCGGACCAGCGCGCCTCAGCCCAGCGCGGCCAGGACCGCACCGACCGAGATCCTGCTGCCCCGTGTCCGTGCCTGGCAACATCAGCGACCAGTGAGCGCGACTTCGTGCTGCGCCTGCGTGAGCTCTCGGCGACGACGCGGCCGCGCTTCGCCCGCGTGGACGCACCGACGTCGTCGTGGGCTACAGCGTCGCGCTTCCACAAGCGGGGGCAGAAAGCGCAGTGGTACGCCGGCAGCAGGTTCGCGCGACCTGACGCACTGACCAGGCTGCGCACGCGTTAATGCAACCGCAGCATCGTAGCACCGTCGACACCTGGCGCGCGACGCCTGGAGAACACTCCCGCCAGCGAGGACGGTGGCCAGCTCCGAGCAGCTCAAGGCCCGTGCGGTGGCCCTGGAGGTCTACCGCACGCGCATGGCCGGCATCGACCCCACCGACGCCACAGCACTGGCTGACGCCACCACCGACGTCGCCGGCCTGCTGGCCGCCGTCGCTCACGGCTCGGCCGCGCAGAGCGCGCGCCATGTTGGAGCGCGCCTCACTGTGCGTGGCCGCCACGCACAGACCAAGACCCGCACACTCGAGTCCAACCCCACCAGCGACGCCATCGTCCTGGCCGCCGGACTGATCTCGACGGCCCACATGCGCCCCGGCTTCTCCAGCGGTGTCCTGGTCGCGCTGTCCGCACTGCGCCTGGCCGACGCCCTGGCCGACCTCTACCGACGGGGAAGGCCAGACCCGCACGGCACAGCACCTCTGGACAACACCGTGCGGGCGTTCAGGCGTCTGCCGCCGGTGTGCCTGACCTGGGCGCTGCCTACCGGCGCGTGTCTCCCGAATTACGAGCGGCAGATCGAAATGCCCACGCTTCGCTGCTGCGCCCGGCAACGGCACCAGCCGCCACCCAGCCAGAGGGTAGCCAGACGGGCGCCCAGGACGATGGCGGTATGAGCGATGAGCAGCGCGCCCGTATCCGCGCATAGCGGCACTGGCCAACAGCCGGCTCGCCGGCGAGTCGCCCGCAGCGCCGGCCACCGAGACGCCTGCAGGCGGGCGCAGGCCGACCGGCAGGTTCTGTGACGCACGCGCTGCGGCGAAGACCATGGCGGTAACCGGGAGAACCCGCCGCTCCGCACGCGACCTTGAACCGTTCGTCGAGGACATCGCGGTGGTCTGGGAGCGTCCACCGACGGTTCCCAGACCCTGACGTGGTGCCCACCGGTGGTGGTGCCGACGGAAACGTCTTCGGCTCACGGCGCTGTGGACGGCCTGGAACGCATGCGCGTCACGACGGCCCCACAGCCATGGCCACCTGGCTGACCCACTACCCTTGACCCATGTGAGCGTTGTCACCCGGACGCCGGGGCCGGCCTTCGGGCTGCAAGTCCGACCGCGGACACAAACACCTGCGCCCCACAGAACGCCGCCCTGCCCTGCGAGCCGGCCCCCGCCACCACGGCCTGTTCGACGCCGCATGAACGCGACGACGCGGTGAGGGCAGCCCCGGCGCCAGCACGCGACCTTGGACAAGTTAAGTCGGACTTCCATCGCGATGGGTCAGGGCGTCCACCGACGGTTCCAGACCCTGACGCGTGGTGCCCAGTGGAGGTGCGACGACAGTCTTCCGGCTCACAGCGCTGTGGACGGCCTGGGGCATGCACGCGTCCGGCGGCTGTTTGCCGCCATAGCCGCGCCTGGGCTCGTCAGGTACTTGACCCCATCGAGCGTTTGTCGCAGACGCGGAGTCGATAGCATTTTGGGACCCGCCCATTTTA
>BNJV01000705.1_pt1 | contig 18018 bp, 34 predicted proteins | sample 8540591 | NCBI WGS metagenome assembly BNJV01 (sample SAMD00202457, study PRJDB9452) | human saliva metagenome | host: Homo sapiens
AAAAAGGCTGCGACGGAATGAACCGCCGCAGCCTTTTTGATTCACTGTGTTTTCAATTAATGGATGTGCATCAGTCCGTGAAGGTCACCGGCTGCACATTGCTGGAATCATGCTCATGCGTCGTCGCCGTCACGAGCGTATTCTCAGCGGCGCGGACAGCATCCGCGAGCGTCCGTACGGCATGATGATCCTGCTCGTCCTTGAGCTCCTGCACGGGCGCGTAGGCGTCGAGCACGGCACGCTGCAGATCGAGCTTATCCGCCGCATCGAGGGTCGATGTCTCGGCGATCTCCTTCACCATGCCGACGACGATGCCCGCCGTCTGACGACGCGATGTGCCAACCTTCTCGTTGAGCTGCGCAACGGTCTTCGCGAGACCTCAGCACGCTTTTTCCTGCGTCGGCTCAACGAGTGCATCCTGCGCCGCCAGGCGTCCCGTATCGATGTTTTCCTCATCCTGTGCGGAGAGTTCGGCATCCATGGACTCAGGGACAGGAGGCGGTACAGGGCTTTGCGGGTCTGGGCGGGACCTCGGTCGTGACATCATAGTTCTCCGTCACGCCGTTCTCCGTCACAGCGGAGGTGTTGTCACGCTGATACACGCCCGTGGAGCCATCCGTACGACGAACCTCGCTGTTATCGAGTTTTTGTCGCAGCTGTAACGGTGCTGCCCTCGTAAATTCCTGCACCGCCGCTCGGGAAGTCGACCACATCGCCCTTGAGTTTGGAGCCGCGCATGTCGAGGGTATTGTCCTTGGTGACGCTCGTGACCGTCTTACCCTCTGCATTTGTCGCAATGGAGTTGCCGATGTAGAGATGGACATCGCCCGTCCCCTCAACCTCCGCATTGTCGACCATCTGCACCTTGCCGCTCACCGTGGTGACATCCGAACCCTTGACCTTCGCACCGTCCATGTAAACGACATTGTTCTTTGCCGCAGTCGCCGTTTTCTCTGCGCCGTCAAATTTGAGGCGATTGACCGCAGCAATCAGTGCCGGCGAGCTGCTCTGCACGGTGCTGTCTTTCAACGCAACGTTGCCGCCCGCCACATTGGTCTTGCCGCTGTTGACCGTAAGCCCCTCTGCGCTGACTGCATTGCCTGCGCTCGCGGCGATGTCAACATGATCGGCATCCTTGATGCGCGTCGTTCTCGCCGCCATGACATTGACAATGCCGTTATCGCCGGTCGAACCGATCTGCGCGCTGTTGAGATTTACCGTCGCGCCCGTAATATCGACCGTATGGTTCGCGCTCGTCATTCCCTGAATCTTGCCATGGAACTCTACATCGTTCCTGCGCGTCGTTGAGACGGTCCCCGTCTCCCCAAAGGTCTGATTGCCCGCCGTGATCTCAAAGGCTCCGCCACCGGGATTCGCCGAAGCAAAGGTCACGCCGTCGCCGACGGATACCTTACCGCCCGCGGTAGCGATGTGCTGTGCCGAGATGTTGGAGGTACCGGCCAGCGTCACTTTCGATCCACGGTCGTCGCAATGTGCTCGGCCTCTCCTGCCTTTTCCTGATAGGAACCGGCGGTCATCTGAACCGTACCGTACCCCGCCGCGATGGTTGCATCGGTCAGAGTCACGTTTCCGCCAACAAATTTGAGATCGTGATTCGCTGCAACAGTGAGCCCATTTGCGGTGAGTGCGTTATCCGTCGTCTTCGCCAGCACGCCTTCGCCCTCACGCACGGCAACCTCATTGGCTGCCGCTGCGTTGAGATAGCCGTTGCCCGTAATCTGTGCGCCGTCGAGGGTTGACGGTCGCACCCAGGAGTGCTACGGGCTCCTCCTCGGTAGCGCCAAAGTTCACGCTCTTGCCCTGAAGACGAGGTCGTTGCCGCGCGTCATCGTGTAGGGTGATCGCGCCGTGTCCATCGTTGCTTTCGCTGCCCGCAACGATGTCGAGCCCTTTCTCGTGCGTGGGATCCTTCGCCTCAAAAGTGATGCCGCTGTCCACTGCGACACTACCGCCGCGTACGTCAACAGAGCGCGCCTTGATCGTTCCCGTGCCCGCGAACGTCACCTTCTGGTCGGGTGCCGTCGTGATCGTACGCGCTTCATTTCCCAGCTCTGCGGAGCGTACCCGTCGTAGCGCTGATCTCACCAGTGACATCCATATTCGCATTCGTGAATGTCATTGTCCCGCCGTGGATCTGGACCGATTCGCCCGTCGCCTGGATGTTGTCTGCCGTGAGGGTATTCGCCGCCGTCATCTCAGCCACGATGCTATGCTTGTTGGGGTCGGCATCACGCTTGTCGATACTGAGCTTCGATGCGGCATAGGCAGTCGTCTCGAGCTTATCTCCGTGAAACGCAGCATTCTTTACCTGCGTCGTCGCGCCACCGATCTCAACATCCTTGCTGTTATTGGCAGCGTTCATGATGACCGTGCCGCCAAAGGAGACATCGTTGCCCGCATTGTGCGTGAGGTTCTGGGTCTTCACATGGCTGCCGTCGAACGTCCACGCAGCGTTATCCGTCGCATAGACCTGCAGCATTGCCTTGTCTGCCGTGCCGCCCATGTCAAAGACCACACCGTCGGCGACAGTGACCTTCTGACCGATGAGGTTCAGCTCGTTCGCCGTAAAGCTGGCATGATTCGCAGCATCCGCGTCAACCACGATCTGCCCGGCGAGAGCGCCCGTACCGCCGCCCGCCTTCAGCACGCGCGTGGTATCCGTCGCTTGGTCAATGCTGAGCGCAGAGAGCGTCAGATCGGGGACGTTCAGCACGGCAGTCGCGCCGATGTGGATGCCGTTCGGATTGACGAGTACCACACTGCCACCGCCGCCCGTCTGGTTCATCGTGCCGAGAATGTCGGAGAGCTGCGCGCCCGTCACCCTGATTGACGAGGGTCTTGTGGTCCGCAATGTTGAAATTCAGCGTCTCACCAGCTGCAATGTTGAACGCCTGCCACTTGATCTGACCGTCGTTATTCGCCGTGATGGTCGCATTGTTCGCGATCGTCGAGAAATCCGTTCCGCCGTTGACGGTGATATCCCCTGCCCCGCGCACGACCTCGCCGCCCGTCGGCATAGCGAGTGCGGAGCTCGTCAGAGCGAGCGCGATCAGAGCCGCAAGGCTCCCCGCGCCGTACATGCTTTTTTGATCTTCATTCCGTTGTTTTCCTTTCCTATCCTTAGAAATCCACGCTTGCCGTGAGGTTCCAGCAGCGGCCATTCTGCCCCTGAGGAGGTTCCCTGTCCGCATCCTTCAGGATCGCCGCATAGTCAAGCGCGAGCGAGAAGCGGCCGTCGCTATAGCGTGCGCCAAGGCCCGCCGAGGCGATGCTCTCGCTGTCAAACGCCGCCCCCGTATGTGCGCCCGTGTTGTTTGCGAGGTGCGCATAGTCGGTGAAGGCGAGGAGACGCGTGTGTTTTGCGATCTCGGGCGTGTAGAGTTCGAGGCTGCCCACGATGCCCTTGTCCGCGCCGATCGCACGCTCATCGAACCCGCGTACACTCATCGCTCCGCCCGCACCGAGCTGCTCGGCGGAGACGATGCGCTTGTTCGTGTACTGCCCATTGAGACGCACGGCACCGATCCAGTCGCCCTTCGTGCGCGCCTGATAGTTCGCGCCCGCACGCAGCAGGGTGAACTGACGGTCTGCGCCCGGCGTGACGCGCTCGTAGTCCGCCGCATCCCCATTGATGTTCGCCGCGAGGCCAACGTGGTAGGAGAGCGCGCTGTTTGCCTTTCGCTCGCTATGATGATAGGGTCAGCGAGGCGAGTGTGACGTTGTAGTCGCTCTCATAGTGCACGGGCGTCCCGATGAAGGTAAAGCCGTAGTCGCTCTCCGTATGGCGGTGTCCGATGCCGAAATCAAGGATGTCCTTGTTGCGCGACGTATAGGAGAGGAACCGCTGATAGTGCAGATCGACATTCGTCGTCTTGCCGCCGACATTGACGTCAAAGAGGTTCGCCCCGATGGGATAGTTGTCGATGTTCGTGCGCCCGTGACTGACGCTCAGCGCGATGGCCCCCTGCCACTCGGGCATGAGACGCCGATAGGAGAGTGCGCCGACCTTCACGTCGCCGAAAATGTCCCGGTGACGTGACAAATGCTGCGCCGAATGTATCGGCACGTCCCGAGAGATTCGTATTGAGGTAGGGTGAGTGTCGTGCGCCAGTCGCCCGTGTACTCCGTCCCCGTGTTGCTCACGGAGAGGCGGACGTGGTCGCTCTTTTTCTCCTGCACGCGCACGGTGACATGGTATGCCCCATCCGCCGCCGGACGGAACTCCGTCGCCAGCGTAATGTCGCCCGTGTCGTTGACGCTCTGGATCTGCTGCGAGAGACGGCGGATGTTCACGGTCTTTTTCGCGAGCTCAGGGAGCATGGCGCGTACATCGTGCTCGCGTGTCTTGACGCCGCCCGTGACCGTGACATCGGCCACACGCACGTTCATGTGCTTAACATCCGGCAGAGACGCATTCTTGTCCGCGCCCGCGCGCGCTGCCTGCTCCACGCGGTCAATCGCACGCTCGGCGCTGCTGCGGTTCGCATCCATCGGTGCGGCGGACGCTCCGCCCGCCGTGAGCAGTACGCTCCCTGTCAGAAGTGCTGCCCATACCGCCGCCTTCTTTTCCTCATACACATCTTCCTTTCTCTCGGCGCGCCCCATGAGGAGCGGCCGCCGCCATCTGCGAAACTGACGCATTTGGCATTGGATTTCATTAGGTTCTAACGTGTAGGAAAATTTTAACATCCTCCACCCCCGTCAAGGAACTCGTGTTCTCTTGTTTTTGTCAAATAAAATAGGAGCATTTTTCCCATTTTCTATAAAAAGGCTGTGGTACGAAGTTTTTTTCGTTCGTACCACAGCCTCTTATTCATAATGCTCTTGCAGGCGGCAATGTAGATATTCTTTTCATCAAAAAGTAGAGGGAAGCACTGATAAATTCAGCACTGCCATCTTGGCACATCCTTTCTATTTTATTGTACCAAAAGTCATACAACGAAGCAAGAAGTAAGCCGCTTGACGAAGACGCGCATTAGTGTGTATAATCTATGCAAAGGAGGTGCGCCTATGACGACGGCAGAACTCGTACGCTTGCTCAAGAAAAATGGCTGCATCTTCGTCGGACACAACAAGCGTCACGATATGTACCGAAGTCCCGCAACAGGCAAGACCTTTATGGTCGGTCGTCATCCGAGCGAGGAAGTCCGCAGCGGCACACTGCACAAGATTCTAAGGGATGCGGGCATCTCCATACAATAAAGGAGGATTCTCCATGAAATACATCTATCCCGCCATCTTTACCGAGGAGGAGGACGGCATCCTCGTGGACTTCCCGACCTGCCGAGCTGCTACACCGACGGTGCAACACTCGACGAGGCATTTGAAAACGCTGAGGACGCGCTCGCACTCACACTCTGGCATCTTGAGGAAGAACATGCGGCAATCCCTGCGCCATCTGTCCCGGCCGCACTCCATGTGCCGCGCGGAGCCTCTGTCGCCCTCGTACGCGCTGACACACTCCCTGTGCGGCAGATGAACGACACGCGCACCGTGCGCAAGAACGTGACCCTCCCGGGCTGGATGGACACCGCTCGCACGCGAGCGCAACATCAATTTCTCGAAGCTCCTGCAAAATGCCATCCGCAGGAGTGCGGCATCGGTGTATAAAAATATGTTTCCAATATAAGAGCGCAGCCGCACGTGCAGCTGCGCTCTTGCTATAGGACGACTCCGATTTACTCCGCCGGCAGAATGAACGACAGCGAGCTGAAGATCTTCTTCGTCACGTTCGGATTGTCCGTCGGGAAGCCGACCTCGACGCCGATCACGTTCAGGCCGTTGTTCGCCACGCGCACGGAGACGAATCCGTCTGCATCCGCCTGCGTCTCGGCCGTCAGATTGCCGAGCACGTCTGCGATGACGGGCGCGTTCGCGTACGGTGCGCCATCCTTATAGATGCGCAGGTTCAGCGTGTCGCCGCGCCGCAGGGTCAGGGGATTCACCATCGGCACGATCTGGATGGGCACGTTGTAGAGCCCCGCCGGACGCACCTTGTCGCTCCAGTAGTGGACGTTGTACTTGTAGGCGTACGTCACCGACATGAGGTTCTCGATGTTCGAGTAGTCGCGCGTCGGAATGACCTTGCCGTCCGTCGTCTTGGCGAAATAGCCATAGTCGAAGAATGTCGCCGTCACGCCGAGATCATCGCCCGGCACAGTGGTGATGTTCTTCTCGCCGTCCACCCGCTCCACCGTCGTCGGCTGGAAGTTCACATCGTACGCATCAATGCGCTGGACACATGCGGGATCGTGCGCATTGTCCAGAGGCCCCTCGCCGAGCACGAGTGCCTTCGTATCGACGCGGTTCGCAAAGAACACGCCGTGTGCATCCGTCGATGCCGCCGTCATTTGAGAGCCCGATGGCCGCACCGAGTGCCGCCGCCAAAATCTTTTTCTTCATGGAACAACCTCCTATGAATGAATAAAATCAACTTACTCGCTATTATACTGGAAACAATATTTATTTGCAATCAAATTCACAAGATCGTGCAGATGCTTGTCTGCACGGGTCATCTTTGTTATACTGCAAAAGAAAAATCACAGTTATTATAGGGCTCCCGCACAAGGAGGAACGATGATGCGACATCTGCTCAGCATGGCTCTCTCGTCTCTGCCTGCTCATTCCCGTATCCACATCAGAAGCACAGGAAAAACCCGCCGACACGGGCGATCTGTCTGCGGCAGTCGAACTCCTCCGCACCGTAGAAAACGAACATCCACCATGTCGAGCTCCCCAGCTCCCTGTCATCAGTGCAAATGATCCGCGCTATGTTGAGGTTGACCTCAGCGCGATCCCGCCGGAGCAAATCTACCCGCCGCTGAGTTACGTGTTCGCCAACCTCCCATTCTCCCATTCACTTGCCACACCACTCTTCTGTCAGATGGCAAAAGACCCACAGGTCATCGCAGACAGCGAGCCCGCTGCTCCTGCTCCGCATGAGTTCCCCATTGGCAGCGGGCTGATGAGAATTCGATTTCCGGACGAGCGTGAGGAGATCGTTTCCGTGATAGAGCACCTCGTTCTCCTTAAAAATGGAACCCTGCTGGAATCACCGGACGACTACATCATCACATACGATGCCGCCAAAAACCCGGTCGCACGATTCGGTTACTACGACCTTCTCAGGCTCAATAAAAAATATCATTTTACCTCTCCCGAAATCTATGACATTATCTCCTCCTCGCCCGCACATCAATTCGCCAAGGAAAGCCGTGAATATCGATACGCACAGCATCTCTATCACATCACGCCGAAAGAACTCTATCGAACTCCCGATGGTTTTTGAGCATTATTACGGCCCGATCCGATACGGATTCTTTTCATGATTTTCGATCCGATGTTACGATATGCTCTGTGAAGTACGTATTTATACTAGGGAGGAACGTATATGAATCTTGTCAAATCCATCGCCGCCGTCACCGTCACAGTCCTCACCCTCACCGGCACAGCATCCGCCGCAGACGGCATCGGAGGATCGGAGCGGCGCAATACCAGCCAGGAATACAAGACCTACGAAGAAGCAGAGGCTGCTATCCGAAAGCATCTCGACGAAGAAGCCGAAAACGCAAAACGAGTCCCCCTCTCCGTCGACGCATGCCGAAAGATCACGGCGGATGATACTCTCTACCACAATATTCCTGCCAACAAATTCCCGCCTGTCGACCAGCCCATGCCCATGCTGAGCGGGATGTTCCGCGGCATGATGGGAATACCGTGGCTCCAGCTGGTCGTCACGGAGAGCAGAGAGGCAAATGACGAGACCGCCATCCAAACGGGATACCGACACTCTGGTTCCGTGTCGTGGATACGGCACGCCCCACACGCTACCGACTATATGACGGCAGACAGCTCGTCATGTCCATTGCCGGCGAGGGCGTACACAAACAGAATGCCACAAAATCCTTCGCCGATGACTTGAACTTCTATATCTACAATGCGGAAGGCACACCGCTCATGCGCACCGATATGTTTCACCTCCTGATATGCCTTATCAAGGAATATCCGAGAAGGCATTACGCGCTATCGCAGATACTGCCCAGATTCCCCTGTCGGAGGGCAGCCGTGACTACGCACTGGCACAGTATCTACTGCAAAAGGCAGAGCTGACCGACATCCCGCGTAAATGAAGCTGCACACGAGATCTCACACAATACTAATTCCCCTTTCATTATCCTCTATCCTATCCTGCAGATATGCTTGTTAAGGAATCGCTGATAAAATGAGGGTCTGCCAGATTGGCGTAGATTTTTGTCCGAACAAGGTGGAAAAACCGGACGCAGAGTGGGGCTCTGTGGAGGATTTTTCCGCCGAAGTGCGGGGCAAAAAGATGCGTCAAGATGGTTGTGCCGAGGTCATCAGCGATTCCTTAAAAGCAGTACTCTGACATCAGGAGGAACGTATATGAACATGGTCAAATCCATTGCCGCCGCCATGCTCGTCATGGCGCTCGCCATCGCCGCTCTCCCTGCCTCAGACGGCAGAGGGCAGCAACCGACTGGGACGGCGGACGCATCCGCGCGGAGGGGACAGGGCGTCGCTCCCGCTCGTACGGTGAGTGCGGCACAGGCGCGTGCCCTCGCCCGCCGCGCGCCGCCATCGCCGACGCCTATCGGCAGCTCGCCGAGCAGATCCAGGGGTCGCCGTCGATGCCTCGACCACCGTCGAGGACATGATGGTCACGAACGATACCGTCCGCACCCACGTCAGTGCCCTCGTGCGCGGTGCGCGCATCGTCGAGGAAAAGGCTCTCCGTGACGGCGCGTACACCGTCACCCTCGAGGTGCCTGTCTTCGGCGTCAGCTCCCTCGCGGGCTCTGTCTTTACCCCGAACACATCGCGCGAGCGTTGGACAAGTCCCGACAGCGTCTATGAGCCCTACACGCCGCGCGACTACGACACGACGGGCTACGGCACATACGGCCGCCGCAGCGGTGATAACGGCACGACGACTACGCCTGCCGCACCGGTGCGCCGTTCCCCTCCACCAGCTCTGCCGCGAGTGCGCCGGGCGGACGCGCCATCGGCGGCTATACAGGGGCTCATCGTCGACTGCCGCGGCATGGGACTGCGCCCCGTCATGAGCCCCTGTCATCAAGACGAAAACAGCCGCCCCATCTACGGCTACAAGAACCTCGACAGTGACAAGGTCGTCGCGAGCGGCATGGCCGGCTATGTTCGCAGTGAGACGGACGCCACGCGTGCCGGACAGAACCCGCTCGTCGTCCGCGCCATCCGCGTGGACGGCAACGCGAACCCCGTCCTCTCCGCCGAGGATGCACGCCGCGTCCTCATCGAGAACGGTGCAAGCGGTTTCCTCGACGCAACGAATGTCGTCTTTATCCGCTGAGGGAAAAATAAATACATAAAGCGCCGTATTGCTATGATAAAAATCATAAACAATACGGTGTTTGTGTGTTATAATACGAAGAACTTCAGAAAAGGAGGAAACTATATGAAACTTAGTGCAAGAAATCAGCTTAAGGGCAAAGTCGTCTCCATCGAGAAGGGCGCCGTCAACGGCATCGTCCGCATCGAGCTCAAGGGCGGCGACGTCATCACATCCACCATCAGCATGGGCGCAATCGAGGAGCTCGGTCTCGAGGTCGGCAAGGAGGCGTACGCTGTCATCAAAGCAACGTCCGTCATGGTCGGCGTTGATCATCACCACAAGTGCTAAACTGCCTCGTGCAGTACAAAATCCCCGCACATCGGAACGCCCGGTGTGCGGGGATTTCATAGACTCAACGACACTCAAACAGTTCGATATACTTCTTGACCACCGTCTTCACGCTAATCTACCTGTCGCAGCGACAGGGTAGAGTAATGAGGCTTCTCACGTGTGAGCAACTGTGTCGTCTGTGCCACAACAGCACTTGAAATCTCCGTGTTGACGTTGATGTTGGCTATGCCGCGTGCAATACAGGCACGCAAATCCTCCTCTGGTGTACCCGATCCACCATGCGGGACGAGCGGAACATCCACCGCACGATGGATCTCCTCCAAGATATCCGTACGGATGTAAGGCTCCCCTTGTAGAGGCCATGTACCGTCCCGATGGAGACAGCGAGCGCATCCACCTCCGTTGCTGCGATGAAGTCACGCGCCGCCTCTGGATCGGTGTACTGCTCCACATCCTCCGCGCGCCCTTCGTGCGAGTCCACGCCGACCCCGAGACTGCCGAGCTCCGCCTCCACCGACACACCGCACGCATGTGCCGCACGGCAGACCGCACGCGTGTTGGCGACGTTCTCCGCAAAGGGAAGCGCGGAGCCGTCGTACATGACCGAGCCAAACCCCGCCTTGATCGCGCGGCAGATGACATCGACCTCGCTGCAGTGATCGAGGTGCAGGCAGACGGGCACATCCGCTTCGCGCGCAAGCGACGCCGCGATGGCGTGCGCTGTCTCGAGTGACATGTTCGCCAAATATGCCGCACCAAAGGCCGCGATAACGGGTGCCCCCATCTCCTCACCCGCCGCGATGCAACCGCGGAACGTCTCATAGCTGTAGCAGTTGAAGGAGCCGACAGCATAGTGCTTTTCATACGCGGGTGCAAGGATTTCCTTGAGATTTACCAGCATTCCAATACGGCTCCTTTCATCTGTACAATATTCCCCAAATCACTTTTCAGCAGAAGCAGCTTGTACAGGAACCGTCTGCATGAACTCTGCGAATTTTTCTTTCCACCACTTTGCTCGCGCGCCGTTGTGCCGTGTCCGACCGTCTCTTCACTTTCCGGGATGAGATAGAGGGACGCATGCTGAATACGCGGAAGCTCGCGCTCCATCACGCCGAGAGCGGGCGGATTCCGCTCATCGTCTGCGGAGTTGATCGCAAGGACGTATGCGCGGATATTTTTCGAGGTGCTTCGGATTGTAGTCCCTGGACGACTCCCACTGGTACAGGAAGTCATTCGTATCCATGCTAAACGGAGCGTTCAGCCGCTTTTCGATAACGGCATTGGCCGCATCGCTTGTCGGCGCGAGCTTTTGCAGTGCCTGACTTCCGCCGTTCGTTGCAAGACCGTAGAACACGGAGGTAAACTGCGTAATCGCAGGCTGCTCCGTATAGTTCCCCATCCCTGCCATGCGGGATCTCTGCGGATGCTCTCACTGATGAATTTGCGCATCATCCAGTTGCGCCCCGACATCTCTATCGGCATGGATGCCATCGGAACGAGAGCATCCATGAATTCCGGATAACGAATCCCCCAGAGCCATGTCTGCATGCCGCCCATCGAGTTGCCGATGATGACGCGCAGATGCTTCACGCCAAGCCCCTCCGCAACCAGGCGATACTGCGCAGACACCATATCGTCATAATTGTACTGCGGAAAGCTTGCCCGCAGGCCATCGGACGGTTTGCTCGACGCACCTATCCCGATCGCATCCGGCAGAATGATGTAGTAGTTGCGGGCATCCAGCGGCTGTCCGTCAAGGAACAATTCCCCGCCGAAATCCTTGCCCAGCATCTTTGCGCCAGAGCCGGTCGTCCCATGCAGGATCAGCACCGCCTCATTCTCTGGACTGCCGAGCGTCGTATAGCCAATGTGAAGGTCAGGGAAAACCTCCCCGTGTGGAACGTGAAGTCCTTCGCCGTCCACACATCCGATTTCTGCATATAGTATTGAACCTGTGATGCAAGCGCGGTCGACATACTCAGCAGGGAATACAGACACCAGCGTAAAGACGCAGCGTATCAACGACCTCATACGATTACCTCCTTGCTCATAGATGTTCTTTCCTTACAAGAGCCCCGGCAGCGATGTTGTGAACATGCTGAGAATCAGGACGACGATGAGTGCCGTCACGCCGGAGATCGTCCCCACCGTCCACACACGCATCGTGCCGGGCACATCAAATTTTCCGAAACGGTTGATAACCCCAAAAACCGGAATCGTTCGGTAGAAGAGTCCGATGCCGCCAGCACAGATCGCGAGTGCTGCAAGCAGCGGCGATACTCCCTCAAGACCAGTGACAACCGGTGCAAAAATTGCTGCCGTTGTCACAAAGTGCAACAGTGGTAGAGCCCTGTGCAGCGCGGAGTACCCTGACTGATGATGAATGCTGCGACGAGAACCAATGCTCCTGTACCATCAGTCAGTCCTGTCATGCCCTCGACAAGCTGTTTGCCGATACCCGTCTCGTTGATAATCTTGCCAAGCACCTCCTGCTCCCCGTAATCGCGAGAATGATCCCCGACTGTGTGCATGCTTCATTTACGAGGTCGTTAAAGACTCCTCCAGATACGGACGCAGGCAGAAGAATCCCATGAAGAGGCCAAGGAGGAGGCGATATTCTTATCGCCGATAAACACGAAGAACGTATGTGCGGCCGTCCCTTTATCAAGGAACATGCCCGCGACCGTGCCGAGAAGGATGATGAAAATGGGGAAGAAAATCAGGAAAATTCCCAGCTCGCCGGACGGCAGCTTCTTCGTCTCTTTTCCCGCTTCTCCTCCTCACTCAGTTCATCGGCAAATGCGTTGGCAAAGTCGTTCTTGTATTCCTCACGGGTTCCGAGATACTTCCCGTAAACCACCCCGCCGACAAGGACACCTGCAAGACTGGCGATAATCGCATGAGCAGGAACCAGCCAATGTTGACGCCCATGGTCGCCGCGACGGCAATTGGGCCAGGTGTCGGGATAACCATGGCATGTGTCGTAATTAGACCGACGGCAAGCGCCGTAACGAGCGTTGCAAAGGGAACACGCCCCTGCCGCGAGAGCGTCTTGACGAGGTTGACGAGAATGACGAATGCCGCATCAAAAGAATACAGGGATCGAGACAATATACCCCGTGAGTGCAATCGCCATCGGAGTGTTCGCCGTTCCTGTTACACGTAACAGCAAGGCTGCAATCTGGCTGGTACATCCGGACACATGGAGCAGTGACCCAAGTGCCACGCCTAGGACAATGATAATCCCAATGCCCTGCATCGTCCCGCCGAAGCCAGCCGCCATTGCAGCTGCCGTCTTATCGAGCGGCATTCCAGCGAGGATACCCATGAGCAGTCCACCAAGCAACAGAGCAAGGAATGGATGCAGTTTGAATTTAATGATGGACACTAGTACAAAAACGAGTGCCACAAAGAAAATGGCCAAAAGCACACCGAGCATAATTTCGCCTCCTAAAAAGTACTATTCCCTGCGTAGAAGAAATTTTTTTCTATCAATCCTCGACCTCTGCGATACAGACCACCTGACTGGAGTCGAGGCCTACGATCGGAGCGGTGCATTGAAGAAACGCACGATCTTCTTGCCCTTCGGAATCTCCGAGAGATGCATATCTTCAATCGCTGTACAGAATTTCCCTGAGTGGTAGCCGAGCAAATGCTGATGGCGGTGTACGGGCGACGCACTCTCCGGCACCCTTTTCTTTCGACGGAGAACCAACTGCGAGAAGTCCATGCCGATCACGCGGAGATTCGGGAACGTCTCCGTCAGATAGTCCCCCGCGCTCGGTGCAATATAGAGCCCTCATGCTGATATACCGTCGGCTCCTCCGTCCGATAACGCTCAAGCCCGGTGCGGATCAGCGCAGCGGAGACGCTGCCCAGGACATCGGCAAATGGCTCCAGGTCTTCCCTTGTGACGCCATCTGCCAGTCCTTTCGGAATGTCCAGCACAGCAATCTTTTTTCATGGCAGAAATAATCCATCGACAGTTCGTTGATGCTCAAACCATCCTTGACAAAATGGCGCGGTGCATCCATATGCGTACCAAAGTGATTCGGCAGCTCCGAGACGAAGCTCGCAAACGGCGTCGCCTCACAGACATCGGTACACTGCCGCGTCTTTACCACTGGCTCACCAGGCCACGCAAGATCCTTTGGATCAAGCGGATGTGAGAGAAACATAAACATGTACGTTGCCTCCTTTTTCGATTCGATGAATATTCCTGCTCAGAGCTGCCACCGAAACAGCACATTGTAAAGCAGTCCGGCTGCTGCACCTCCGAGCATGGGGCCAACGATGGGAACCCATGCATAGCCCCAATCCGATCCGCCCTTTCCGCGGATGGGCAGCATGGCATGGACAAGGCGAGGTGCGAAGTCACGAGCCGGGTTGATCGCGTAGCCCGTGAGCCCGGCAAATGCCATCACACCGCCCGCCACACCGGCAAAGACAAAGAACATTGCGACGCCTCCTGCCGGCTGAGAGATGAGAAAGCGACAGTAGGATAAACATGAGACTGAACGTCGCAGTCGCCTCAGCGAGACAGTTGCGCCATGGATTTCAGATGGACGGTGCCGTTGCAACATCTCCAAGTTTTGCCCCTGCCTCCGGCTCTTCATCGAGATGATCCTTCCAGACAAGCCAGACAAGAATACCACCGACATACGCACCGAGAAACTGTGCGATGAAGTAACCAGGAACAAGTGCCAAGGGAAAAATCCCCACCGATCAAAAACCGATGGTTACCGCAGGGTTGACATGTGCACCGGTCAGAGGTCCGAAGATGGCCGCGACAGCAACCATACCAAGCCCCAACCGCATGCTGCCATGAGTCCGCCGGCACCGCACATTCCTGACTTTTTCAGCGAGATGTTAGCAATTGTACCAAGTCCCAAGATCATAAAGAATGCTGTTTCCGACAAACTCTCCAAGATACAGATGAAAATGCTCCACGGAGCTCCCCTCCTTCACTGTCCGCCAACCACGAAATGGAAAACCTCACAGCAACATCTTTACCACGTCACGCAGTGTCTCGACCGCCCCGACGTTGCCGGGAAAGATAATATAGCTCATCCCCGGGAATTTGCTCTCCGCCCCCGTCTGCCAGACGGGAATGCCGGGCGCGACCTGTCCGAGTACAAGGGCGCGGCGTACGGATAGGCCTTTTGTTCCGACATCACTCGACGTGATGCCGCCCTTGGCGATAAGGAATGCGGGCTGGACGCTGAGTCGCCGAACAATGCTCGTGAGTGCATCGAAATCTGCACTGAAACTCGCAGGGACTCCGCCTCCGAGCCTGCGTCGAACCGCTTGCGCCCCGTATAGACGGCGACGGTCATGCCATGACGAATTGCATCTTCCGTCTCGCGGATGATGCGCTGCAGCTCTGCCTCCAGTCTTGGCGTGTCTAAAACGAGCAGATGATTGAATTCGACGAATTTCACCGCATCGAGCTCACGCAGCTTTTCGAACTGCTCTGTTGTTTTCTTGACATGCGAGCCAATAATGATGAGCCCGCCATTCGCGTTGCCCGCGACAACGAGCTCATCGCGCGTCCGAGCAGGGGCTTATCCGCAACGCCGCCGATCACCTTCGTCCATGCTGCCGCCGTCCGGAACAGGAAGTTCTTGCCCGCCTTCATCGCACGCATCATCGCGATGGCGAACACCTTCACATCCACATAGTCCACGGCGTTCACGATGACCTTGCGGAAATCGGTCACTGCCATGAGCTGCTCTGTGATCGCATCCACATGTACGGCACGCAGATCATCGAGAGAGATGCTGACAACATCCGCCGCACGGAACGTCCCCTGTGTCTTTTTCCTCAATGTATTCCTTCATGTTGGACGCCGTATAGCCGAACGTCTTATCCCGTGCGAACTCCGTATCCCCTGCCGGTGTCAGCTCCGCCCCTCCCTGTACGTAGTGGACATCGCCGATGGTAAAGCGTCCGCCTTCCTTGAAGAACGGCATAAGCACCTCACCGTCGATGCGTTCCCCGACTCCTCTAGTGTGCGGGCAAGTGTCACCGTCTCGAGTGGATAATGCCCGCGCAGAGTCGAGTCACTGCGGCTAATGAGCATGAACTCCTTCCCTGTCCGCCTTTGCCTCTGCCGCCACCGTGCCGCAATCGTACGGTGCTCTTCCTCCGTCTGCGCCGTCTGGAACGCACGCGAGTTCGTGAGGATAAAGAACATCCTGTTTTCCTCGGCAAATCCTGCGGCGATGCTCTCCTCCGTCAGTCCGTGTAGACGTGGATGCCGTTCACCGTCTGCACGCCCGTCGGATCGTCGTCAAGCACGATGATCTTGCGGTCAAAAGGCCCTCACGTTCCTCGTTGAGCGCGGTGTCGACCTTCGCCTCGTCAACCGCGGGAATTTTTGCAAACAGTTCGTCCTTCGATACCTTCAGCGATCGACCTCCTCCACGCCTCTTCGGATTTGACAACGACCCGGAGATGCTCTCATCAGAACTGAACGATTCCGCTGTGATCGTCCATCAGATGGCCTGTCGCTTTCAGACTGTGCATGATCTGCTGGAGCACGCCCGTGAGGATGAGTGGCAGCTCCATCCCTTTGCCGTCTCCATGACGTTCGTGATATCCTTGAGATTGATCGCGATTGGCCCTCCCGGCTTAAAGTTGCGCGAATACATCATCGGAGCCTTTGCATCGAGCACCGTACTGCCCGCAAGACCGCCACGAATCGCTTCATAGACCTTTTTGGGGTCGGCCCCCGCCTTCGCCACGCAGGATAAGCGCCTCTGAGACGGCAGCAATATTGAGATTGACAATAACCTGATTCGCAAGTTTCGTCACCGAGCCACTGCCGTTTGGCCCCACGAGTGTGATTGTTTTCCCCATCGCCGCAAATACAGGACGTGCTTTCTCTAGGACTGTCGCCTCACCGCCGACCATAATCGCGAGTGTACCGTCCACAGCACCTGGCTCGCCACCGCTGACCGGAGCATCGAGAAAAGAACAACCATGCTCTGCCGCAGTTCTGCGAACTCCTTTTGACTCCACGGGCGTCACCGAGCTCATATCTCGCAATTATCGTTCCCTTTGCTGCACCTGCGAGTACACCATCCGCACCGCTGAGAATGCTGCGGACGATCGGACCACTCGGAACCATCGTGATGACCATATCTGCGCCCACGGCGGCTTCTTTTTGCGGAATGTGCCGCCGCAGCGCTCCTCTGCTGTCATCAGGTTCACCGCGTCTGTCACCACATCAAAGACAGTAACGGAAAAACCTGCTTTGAGCAGATTGTGTACCATGGGCTTCCCCATAATGCCAAGTCCGATAAATCCAGATGTTTTTCATCTTCTACTCCTCCCATTTACAACAACACATATTATTCACCAACTGGTATGTAGTATACCAGTCACGGCATAAAAAGAGCATATCCTGCCTCTAACCCATATTATCTTTTTCAGACACTCACTACATTCCGACATTCTGCCTCACGACGTCACACCGAATACACGCGATGTCGCTTTCATAGCGGAGCATAAAGGCGCGCATCGCATCCGCCCCATCATGACGACCAATACCGGCAAGAATTGCTGCGTGCTCCTCCCATGCCTCTGCATGTCGACGTGTATGATGGAGTGAAGTAAATACTGCTTGCTCGAGTTTTGTACGCATCTGCTCATGAATACGAATCAGATAGCTGTTCTCCGTCGCAGCTGATGAGGAGCGTATGAAACTCCGTGTCCAACTTCATGAACTCGTAGTGCGTATGATCGCCTGCAATATAGGTACGACTCTTCTCCTGCACCATCCCCAGCTGCATAAGCGTCCTCTGCCGCAGAGACTCCGGAGCCTCCGCAGCGAGCCATCGAATACTATACCCTTCGATGGCAATGCGCGCTCCAACGATCTCACGAAGATCGTCTGTGGATACGGGCCGCACCGTCCATCCACGGTTTGCACGCACCTCGAGCAACCCCTCGTTCGCCAGCTGCATCACCGCTTCACGCACGGGCGTACGTGATACATGCAGCAGGTCAGCAATCTGCTGCTCAGAGTAGATCTCCCCGTCCGCAGCTCACCTTTGATGAGTGCAGCCTTCAGATACTGATACACCTGATCCTTGTAGGATACTTTTTCAGCACATTTGCCATCACTCCAGTTGTATGTAGTATACTAGCCAGACTTAAAAATACAATCAGGACAAAAAGTAGGAAAATTCAGCAGAGCAAAAAAGAGCGCCGCAAAGGCGCCCCTATTATTCTCCGTCCTCCCATCCCGATGCCGCTGCGGTGGCCGTGGATGATAGAGGCTCCAGTTCCAGTGAATCGCAGCGAAGCGG
>BNJV01001639.1_pt1 | contig 17944 bp, 17 predicted proteins | sample 8540591 | NCBI WGS metagenome assembly BNJV01 (sample SAMD00202457, study PRJDB9452) | human saliva metagenome | host: Homo sapiens
AAAAAAAACACCTAAAAGGTGCATGATATACATTTTATGCTTTAGTGCCATGTCAATTAGAACAGTAACAAAACCTCGACATGGACCAGCTCCCGACCTTCTTGCCTTGGCTTCCGGTTAGGCTATCTGGTATTTACAAGGTTATTCATAATTACCTTGAAGGTTCCTAAATAAAGCTTTTTAGTTATTATAACATATTTATCGTTTGAGGCAAGGAATCAAGCAAATAGGTAGTGTAAAATAAGTTGTGTAAACACAAAAAGGAATAAAGCCGTTATAGTAGAGTTGCAACACATTACTAGAAAAGGAATATCATGTCTTATATGATCAGAACCCTGAGTCAAGGCACTCACTAGTTCATACATGTCCTATACCTCCATTTAATAATCCCAAGAACCATTTCCCCAAGGATCACTATCATCTACATCTACATCTACATCTTGCCCAGACCAGAAATCTGATAAATATTGTACAGATACAACTCTAATTAGTTTTTTTAGAGTTTCAAGGTCGTCAACTTTGATAACTGCCTCCTTGTTGCCAGCTATCTTTGTAGAACTTGGACATTTGCATCATCTCCTACAGCAATTGCAATTTTAGTAGCTTGTTTAAACCACTCATTGTTGCTCTTAATTTTGTTCAGTGCTGATTCATAATCTTCGGTTAGTTTTCCATCACTCATAAAAATGATAACTGGAGCTAGGAACCCAACTTCACTGATTAGAAACTGTTGCCTTGAGAGTTTATTGTTCAATTCATTGAGAGCACTTCCAAAATCCGTCATTCCACCAGCCTTCAAATCATTCCAGTAAAAATCTTCCATAAATTCTAGTTCATTCGTCACCCATTGGGGACCACTTGAAAATTGTAGTACACCTATTTTCAGCTGTGCTCTAGGATTTTTTTGGGAAACATCTTTGAGAACCTCCATCGTCTCGTTCATTGCTGCGTTTATTGCTGCAATACGACTTCCTTCCATGCTTCCGGATGTATCTAATACATAAATAATGGGAAGTAGCTTGCGTGAGATTTTTTCTGTATCACTAGGTAATGGCATAAGGGTATCCTCCTATTTATTGAATTTCAATTTTTCCATCAAAAGCTTTTACGCTATTCCAGCCTTAATTGGAATAACCTCACCAGGTTTAACCTGATTTGTCTTTCCACTCGGTGTTACTCCAACTAAAGTACTTTTTGTCATATTTCTAAGCCCCAAAATATTAGAATTATCTTTCTTTGTTACAACAAGAGCAGCAAGAGTAAGGGCTTCTTCTGCATTACAAACTTCTATCTGACACCTATAGATTCTTGTGTTTTTGGCAACCGTAATTGAGTAGTCTGATAGTTTTAGAGTATTTTTAACCTCATAAAGTCTTTGACACTTATCACAATTTGTATCTGAAGCATTTAAAATGAAAATTTCATTACCACAAGATGGACATCTAACAATGTCGCTTTTGAAACGAACAAAGTCAATGCATCCATAAAGGGTTTGACCAATGATCTGACACACTTGAATGCTTATTTGATTAAAACTCCATAACTCTACTTGAGTGTTTACACATAATTATTGACAGTATCTTTAAAAACAGTTTAGTAATCTACAAACTACAATTTAAAATTTCGAGAAAATACTTCTTTTTTGTTTCATCCCCAAATGACAATTTTTATATAACAATCCAGATCCACAACAACAAGGCTTGTTTCTATCAGTTATTCCCAATTTCCTTTCATTAATCAAATTTCCTTGAGAGTATGTTTGTACATATTGTTTTTTATTGGGTAGAGTTATTATACCTGTGCCATTACGTTTATCGTCCTTCCATTCTCCATTATAATCTGTACCATCTGGCCATGTCATAGTTCCCTTACCATGACGCATATCCTTTTGCAAGTCTCCTTTATACGTTTTACCATCTGACCATGTCATAGTTCCCTTACCATGAAACATATCCTTATGCCAGTCTCCTTTATACGTTTTACCATCTGGCCATGTCATAGTTCCCTTACCATGACGCATATTTGATAGGAAATCACCTTCATAAACTATATCATCCGCAAAAGTATAAATCCCTTTCTTCTCTTATCGTTCAAGAATTCACCCACGAACAAATCCCCATTGGGATATACTTCTTTTGCTGTCCCTTGGCGCATATTTTTTTTGAAGCCACCTTCATATATGACCCCATTGGGATAATGAAACTGACCTTTAACCCTACAACCATTTAAAAATTGTCCTTCAAAAGTAGCACCGTCTGGCCATTTCATTTTACCTTCCCCATTGGGGCATATATTCACAAGCTGACCTTCATAAATTACACCGCTTGAAAAAGTAATTTTCCCTTTTCCTGTTTTAAATCCTTTTTGAAATTCACCTTCGTAGACCGCTCCGCTTGGATAAATTATTTTCCCCTTTCCATTAAGATAACCTTCTAGGAACTCGCCTTCATAAATAATACCGTTTGAAGAAGTTTTCTTACCTTTTCCTGTTTTGTCTTCCTTAAGAAATTCACCTTCATAAATCATCCCATTTGAGGTGATGAATTTTCCTTCTACAATTTCCTCTCCCTTATCCCTTTTTGTATCAGTCTTCGTGTTATGTGAAACATTTTTATTATTTTGCTCTGTATTAACGGCAATGTTCTCATAAGCATCATTAGCTGAGGTTTTAGTGGTTTCTTTTTCCTGTATTGCCACACTTTGATTAATAGAATATGCAAAGACATCAAATATAGAATTACAAAATTCTATGGTTAATCCATTTGCTGATAAGCTGGACAAAAACTGTTTACGAGAAACATCGTTCAAGATGCCTTGCTGTACAATAGCATAAAAATATTCGCCTGCTCTAACAGCCAGAGCATTCTTTATTTTCATCCGACCTTTTTCATCTTTTGGGGCAAGATCAGAAAGAAGAGCATTGATTACACCACTATTTTGAAACACTTCAACTCCTCTATCTTGGACAATCCATCGTAGCACCTCCTCAATAGAATTATCTTCAGGAAAATCATGTTTTTCACAAGAAGAACAATACTTCACGTTTTCAGCACTATTACTTTCTATTCCTAGATCCTTGCCACACTTAATACATTTCATTTATAATTCCTCCTACAAAAAGGTTTACTTGAATAAATTATTCAAGAACTAACAATTATATATATAATCAGTCGAAATAACCAAATCCTGAAATACTTTGACTCTATATGAACAACAAATAAATTAATGATAAGAGTCCATATTTAGGGACTTGAGGTCATCACCCTCTATCACTATCTATTATCACCAGCTGTCTTTAATAAAACTTAGATATTTGCATGGTTTCCTACAACAACGGCATGTTTAATAATTATCTAATTAAAACTTCTAATTTAGAGAAAACACACTCCTAAAATCTTTTTTTCAGATGACAATTTATACATCATTCCAGACCCACAAAAACATAACTTGTTCCTATCGGTTATTTCCAATTCTCTTTCATTAATCAAATTTCCTTGAGAATATGTTTGTAAATATTGTTGGTTATTTGGTAGAGTTGTTATACCTGTACCATCGCGTTTATCGTTTTTCCAATCTCCATCATATATTGTGCCGTCTGGCCATGTCATAGTTCCTTTACCATGACGCTGATTTGATAGGAAATCGCCTTCATAAACTATACCGCTTGGCCAAAACATTTCCCCTTTCCCATGACGCTGATTCTTGTGCCACTCTCCAATATATGTTGTACCATCTAGCCATGTCTGTTTCCCTTGGCCTTCGCAACAATCATTATCAAACTCGCCTTCAAAGACCCTTCCATCTGCATAAGTGTAAATTCCTTTTTTTAATTTACCCTTCCAGAACTCGCCTTCAAACTTATCCCCACTTGGCCAAGTCATAACACCTTTCCCATGACACATATTATCCAAGAGCTCACCTTTATATATCGTACCACCTGGCCATGTCTTTTCCCCTTTTACGATTTCTTCCTTGTCTCTTCTTGTATCAGTTTTCGTATTATGTGAAACATTTTTATTATTTTGCTCTGTATTAACGGCAATGTTCTTATAATAATCATTAGCTGAGGTTTTAGCGGTTTCTTCTTCCTGCACTGCCACACTTTGATTAATAGAATATGCAAAGACATCAAAGATAAAATTACAAAATTCTATAGTAAAACCATTGGATGATAAAGCAGACAAGAACTGTTTACGAGAAACTTCGTTCAAAGTGCCTTGTTGCACAACACCATAAAAATAGTCACCTGCTCCAACAGCCATAGCATTCTTTATTTTTATCCGACCTTTTTCATCTTTGGGAGCAAGATCAGAAAGAAGGGCATTGATTACACTACTATTTTGAAACACTTCAACTCCTCTATTTTGGACAATCCATCGTAGCACCTCCTCAATAGAATTACCTTCAGGAAAATCATGTTTTGCACAAAAAGAACAATACTCCACTTTTTCAGCACTATTACTTTCTATTCCTAAATCATTACCACACTTACTACATTTCATCTATAAATTCCTCCCACAAAAATTGTATGCTTTTGTCAAGTGCATACTGTACATCAAGAATATTATCTCAGGCATATAAAAAAATTTTTGAATCTTCAAACACATTTATATCTTTAAACAGCTTCATATAGGGACATTATTGTTTAACAACTTTTTTTCTTCTAACGTAATTCAATATATATATTATGTGTCTCTACATCTACTAACCAATAATATGAATCGTAATAACGAGCTTTTTTTCATACCCACTTCTATCATTTCTCTAATTTTAGTTTCTTCAGGAATACGATTTGCAAATTTAAAAGTAATGTACTTCGATCCTGACAATATGCTTTTTTTCTTATATAGTCTGGTATTTGTTCTAAATCTTTAACATATAACTTATTTCTATAATAGTAGTTATATGTAAGAGCTTTACATAAGGGATATATCTCGTCATCCCATGTATGATTTAGCTTTATCAAATGATCATTTAGATTTAAATAATCATAGATAAATGAAATATCACCTTTTTTTCTTTATATCCCAAGTAACATCTACATGATAATTTTCGTCATCTAATCTTACTATGTTCCATGCGTGGCCAGAGTCACCGGGATTGTTCGGCAAGGCTTTTCCCAAAATTACAAAGCACTTGATTCGGCAATAGTCACAAATAAGTTTGAAGGCACATGCAATGCCCCAACATACTGCCTTTTTACGTAATAATGGTCCCAAGACATTATATATTTCACGATTTTGAACTTCATTTTTCGTTTGCACTAATTGATTCATAGTCATAGGTAATTGTTCTAACTAAATAATCATGAATAACCAATTCTTTTTCATAATCAGTCATATCACTTTTGATAAAACGTTTTTTTAAAAAAATCTGAAGCCCATCAAGAATTGCTTTTATTGTACTTTTAAAATTTCCTTCTCAGAGTAAATGAAGTTATTAACAAAAAAACATATCCTGTTGAGCTCTTGATAAATTCAAACTTTGAAATATCAACAAAATAGAAGGACGCGTATCATTATAAAGACATCTAAATATATATTGTAAATCCTCTGGACTTATGATATTTGTATCAGCCTTTATATTAAATTTTTTTGTTTATGTTCCCGAAAGCCTCTATACATTTGTATATAAATATCTTTTTGTACTTTTTGGAATCTTTTCATAGTAAAACTTTACATATTCAGGAAACACATTCAACCTCCAAAAAAAATAACTATAACTTTATATAATTATCTGCTTAACGAGTAACATCATAGATCTACACAAAACTGTATCAAGATTTCAACAGTTGCTTTAGTAATACTTACCTAGACTTAAAAACAAAAGGATTAAATATAAGGCACCCTTTACAGTAAAGGCAAAGCTTTTACCTTTACTGTAAAGGGGTCTAGCAACCGTAGATCGCTAGACCCCTAATATTTGGCTCAAAATATGTCTAGGATATTAACAGAATTACAGAAAGTATTTTTTACCACCTGAATAAGTATTATTATAAACAATTAAAACTCATTACCATCAACTGAAAACTGCTCTACTTGAACCATAGTATCACAACTATTATTACACCACGGACAAGTCAATGAAGTATCTTTAGTATCCCAGCATACAATCTTATTACAATTGCCACATTGATAAAAACTATGAGCTCCACAATACGGGCAACCAGGGAAATCTTCTGTTGCAATTAAACTTCCTGAGATTGATTGTAACTCATACCCTTCCCTCTTTGCTAACTTATCGTTAAGTTTAAAAGCCCATGTTCTATACCAATCGCCATCCCTCATTTTTTGAATTCGAACTCCGAATGTGTTTCTTGATAAGCCACACTTCATAACCAAAACACTAGCTTCCATATTCATTTCAATCCTTTATCATGCAAATTAAAGTACGAGTAAACTAAAAACTGTTATAGAAACATCGTTACTGTTCTGAATCTCTAAGTTCAGCTAGTTGTACTTCTATAGTTTCTTTTTCTTCTCATACACTATTTTTTTCTCCAAAAAATCATGATATTCTTTTTCTACCGGAGCTAAATTTTCACGTGCTAAATCAAGATTTTGCTTTGCTTGTTCAACCTCTATTTTTAATTCAGTAATTTTATTTTTCAAAGTCTCAGCACGTTTTCCTGATAAGATTACATCTAGTATCCTAGCAAATACTTTGGCTATCTCAGATCCTTCTGCTTCATCCTGATTAAATTGTTGAAAATCTGAAGTATAAGAATCGTACTTTTCTACAGCTTTAGAATAATCTTCTTCAGATTTTCTTACTGTTTCTGCAGCTTTTTCATAGTCAGATTTTAAAGCATCCAACTTACCCATAGCATTCATTGATTTTAAACGATCATTTATTTCTTTTAATGCACTTTCCTTACGAATAATCTCATTATCTCGTTGGAAAGTAGATATAAACTCTTTTACTTTATCAATATCTACGATGCCACAAATTGTCACATCATCACCACTACCTTGTCGACTAAATTCTGGTAATTCTTCATCCAGATGTTTATTTAATCCTGCCACTCCATTTTCACTTGCGTAGACGAGTAAATCACGATAAAAGGAATCCATAAGTTCCATGGTGAAAAACGAATCTTCAACTCCATCACTACCCATCAAACAAGCAATTACTGGATTCTTAGAAAGGTCAATTACATGATATCTAAATTTCTGAATAACATCCTGGTCGCAAAGTGATGTTGTGACATTTGCAAAACAATCTTCGTCCCAAGGAATAGGCTGAGATGTGCTTCCATCAGCATTAAAAACAACGCATCTCCCATCACCTTGTTGTATTAAGAGAAGATAAGATTCAGTCAGTAAACCTGCAATAAGAGTCGTACCATAGATATGCTCAAGTCTCTCTCCTCTATCATATCTATCAATGTACCTTTTACATCCTGATTTTTCTTCATCCGACAAAGGATTCTCTTCTAATTCTTCATTAACTGCTGTGGTCCATTTGGCTACAATGCTTGTTATTAGTTGACGAATAAGGGAATCTTGATCTTTACCTGGAGAAATAAGCCTTTTCTCCCATGAATTATCAATAATGTCAGTGCTGAACACCTTCATTTCAGAGATAGCAATCTCACATGCAAATTTTGAACCAAGTTGACTCCTTGGACAATTTGTATCACCATGTCCGTCTGCTACTGCAAAGATTTTACAAGATTCTGACTCAAAAACCTGACCATGGTCCTCACAAGGAATATCATGTCTTATATGATCAGAACCCTGAGTCAAGGCACGCACTAGTTCATACATGTCCTATACCTCCATTTACTAATCCCAAATACCATTCCCCCAAGGATCACTATCATCTACATCTTGACCAGACAAGGAATCTGATGAATCTTGAGTGTTATTCTCTTGGCTAATTTCCGGATCACTTGGAACCTGAATTTCATCTCCCATGTCTTGTTCGATTTTAGAAATAACTTTATCTGTCTGATCATCCTCAGTTCTACTTTTACTACCAATCATAGTAGCCGTAACAGATACAACTCTAATTAGTTTTTTTAGAGTTTCAAGGTCGTCAACTTTGATAACTGCCTCCTTATTGCCAGCTATCTTTTGTAGAACTTGAATATTTGCATCATCTCCTACTGCAATGGCAATTTTAGTAGCCACTTGGAACCACTTATTGTTACTCTTAATTTTGTTCAGTGCTGATTCATAATCATCGGTTGGTTCTCCATCACTCATAAAAATGATAACTGGAGCCTTGAACCCAACTTCACTGACTAGAAACTGCTCTCGTGAGAGTTTATTGTTCAATTCATTGAGAGCACTTCCAAAATCCGTCAGTCCACCAGCCTTCAAATCATTCCAGTAAAAATCTTCCATAAAAACAAGATTTTCCGTCACCCATTGGGGACCACTTGAAAATTGAAGAACTGCTATTTTCAATTCTGCAGTAGGATTTTTACTGGAGACATCTTTAAGAACCTCCATGGTCTCGTTCATTGCTGCGTTTACTGCTGCAATACGACTGCCCTCCATACTTCCAGATGTATCTAATACATAAATAATGGGAAGTAGTTTGCGTGCGATTTTCTCTGTTTCACCAAGTAATGGCATAAGTTTATCCTCCTATTTATTGAATTTCAATTTTTCCATCAAAAGCTTTAACGCTTATCCCAGCCTTAATTGGAATAACCTCACCAGGTTTCACCTGATTTGTCTTTCCACTCGGTGTTACTCCAACTAAAGTACTTTTAGTCATATTTCTAAGCCCCAAAATATTAGGATTATCTTTCTTTGCTACAACAAGAGCAACAGGAGTAAGGGCTTCTTCTGCATTACAAACTTCTATCTGACACCTATAGATTCTTGTGTTTTTGGCAACCGTAATTGAGTAGTCTGATAGTTTTAGAGTATTTTTAACCTCAAAAAGTCTTTGACACTTATCACAATTTGTGTCTGAAGCATTTATAACGAAAATTTCATTACCACAAGATGGACATCTAACAATGTCGCTTTGGAAACGAACAAGTGCTTTCAACCAATCCAAGTACTTAACCCTTCTGTTAGGATTTGTTATTGCATCATGAGAGAATGCTTTAATAAAAATATCCTTTAAATATTGAGGTAAGAAGCCCCACCTTTTCAGAACGTTGTTATGCACTCCTTTTACTGGTCGATTTGAATCATCGTTTGGATCAAAAATGAAAAGTGCGTCGCTTCCGTACAATCTCTTTTCAAGAGCTGGTGTTAAACATGGGACTGTCCAATGTTTCCCTTCAAGAGGGTGATTTGCACATAGAAGCATGAAAAGAACAACAGCAAGTGAAAACTCATCCGTATGAGTATTTGGTTTTGATTCTCCTATAACAATCTCAGGTGCCATATATTGTGGTGTCCCAATAATTCCTGTATATGTTTCATTAGGAGCAACATTATCATTATCACAAATAAGTACAGCACCAGTTTTGGGGTTGATGAAGAAGTTACCAGAATTCATGTCCTGATAGCTATAGCCAATCTTATATAGACTTCGAAAGGCAGAAACTATTCTAATTCCAGCTTCCACAATCGCTTTGAAGGTCGAAAAGCCACCTCCACCGGAAGAAACAAGAATATCCGTAAGTTCACGATATTCATCTGGTCTCAAATCCATAATGTACCCAAAAGAACCTTCTGTCTTTTCTGTAATCGCTTGTGGCCACAAGAACGCCTTATCAGGTGAGCCCTTTTTAACATTTTTTTCAAGATTTTCATAGAATGCATCAGGATCTGCTAATGCTCCTGGTTTGTACCATTTAAGGGCTTTCTTCTTACCATCATAAGTTACTTTATACACATCACCTTGTCCTCCGCCTGCTATAAAGGACTCTATTGTGATAGGAACTCCAAAATTAGTGTTTATAACTTTTCCTGACTCAAAATGATTCATTATTTTTAACCTCCGTAATAACTAAAAAGTGTATTGTCATATAATGACTGTCGCTGGAACAAAATTAGTATTAGGCATTTCAAAATGAAGTATAACATTTGCATCGTTGTTCCCATACATTAATTGTACCTGCTTTGAGACATATTTCTTCAGTATATAATCTCCAATCATTTTCCTTAAAGCTGCAGCTAGTGCTTCACACTCAGTATCTTTATCAAGATTCCTATAACGGTGAGATTTCATATCATATACTATTGAGTGACCTACACTTGTTTCATAAACTATGTTAGTCCTAGAAACTGTATACTTAAAATCGATTTTAATAAATCTCTCAGCATTAGATGCCATCTTGGTAGCATCTACAAGAGCAGAATCAAAGATATTACATGCAAAGTCCACCATCCGTTCAAGATTTTTTCTGTTATTCTTGATTTTCCTAAAGTATGTTTTCACCTCCCTATCGTAATTATCAATTTCTTCATGAGTTTTTCGATCGGAATCCTCATGGGCCTTTCTTATGTCTTCTTGCGCTTTGCGATTTAACGCCAATTTTTTTTCTTCAATGGATTTGTTGTATTCTATTATTGAATCATATTTAAATCCCCAGATAATTCCACCTCCAACAAGAGAGAGAAACCATGCTATTCCGAAAGCACTAAGAGATTGATTTGCAAGCCCAATAAAGATTGCTATAAAATATCCAAAAATAACACCCCTCACTAGATAGTCTCCTATTGGTGGGATATTCTTTTTATAAAGCACTTTTATTTCACGCTCTAGTTGCTCACGGATATCTCTCTCTTTCATTTGAGCTACGTCGTCATTATATAACCTAAATTTTTCTTTGATAATGCTATTTCTTATAGGTTCCACTCTATTTCTCTCCCGATGTCTATAATGAATCGCAAATAGACTCTATCTTAGTTGCTAAAGTGTTTAATCTACCACAGAGTTGTTCTACCGATTCACTTCCTTGAACTTGAGATGCTGCAATTTGCTCTACAATATCCATTATTTGGACAGAAAAGTCTCCTAAATTATCTAAACCTAATATTGAACTTTTCAATGTATTGCTACATATTTGCAAATTATTATTGCTATTTTTTAAGTCAGATGCTAATTTTCTCAACGTCTCAGCACCCATTTTGGTTGCCTCTATCTTTGCCATATAAACCCTCTTGTTCTATCAAAGTATATTTTGAGACTCTTCAATTTCTCTGATTTTGCTCAAAATTTTTCCATGTAGTACCTGCGCTTCAATTACACTAGGTATTATTCCCTTAATGCATTCTTGAAGCTGATTGGCAGCCTTCTCACTATACTGGTCACTTCCCATATTATCAATGCAATCAATAGCAGCACTATTCATAACCTTGATGTTATCTTGAACATCTTCAATATAAATTTGTAATGCTTGTGCTGCATTCTGCAATTCATTTGTATCTAACATTAACTTAAGCCTCCTCCACCTTATACTATGTGAGCGATCTTAGCTATAAAAACAGGAATATCAAGTCCCAATTCTTGAGCTATGCGCACTCTACGACGACCTTCTCCTGAGAAAATATACTTATCGCCATATTGATAGACTCTAACCGCCCTATTCAAAGAAAAATATTGCTCAACGCAAGCTGTTAAAGTGGAATCTTGTTTTATTTGTTCCAAATTCATTCCTCCTTCAATCATAGTCCTAACAGTTCCGATTTTTAAAGCAAGTTCTGCAAACTTAGCTTTGTTACCAGTATGGTGATTCCATAGATCATCTGCTTTAATACTCTCAAAATGAAATACGCCAATGATATCCCTTGAATGCACCCAAGACAGACGGTGACCGCCCGGAGGATCTATAAGATTGATTGTTTTGGTCACGTTTAAACTATTATAAAAATTATCAAGAATGTTCTTTTCTTCTATGCTCTCTATGAACATTGTTTCGTTTCTTACATTTTGTTCCCCAGAATTAGCTGTTACCGATACTGACGAAATATCAAGTATTTCTTGTAATTTAATTGATAAAAGCTTCAACTTATTTGAGAGTTGGAAAAAAATTATCTCTATCTTTTTTTACTAGGAACGTTATATGTTGCGATGCTTCTATAATTTTTGTATAAAGCTCCGCATCTCTTCCTTCGAGGAAACCAATTCTCTCTTCTAACACTACACCAGCATTAACCAGATTCTCATATGTTGATAGTAACTTTCTTGATAATTCCATCAGAGCATTCGCCCCACTAGAACTTACATCGAATCTTGTCATTGGATTCCTCCGTATTCTGAAGCACTTACATTACAACTTGATAATAGTACCATTATCAAATCCAACCATTACATGGAACCCCTCTATAAATATGAGGGCGCATATAAAATTTTTTGTAACCATCGCTGTACACAAAGATTCCATTTCCTAAATCACTTGTATCAATATTTGCAATATCTTTCGATTCAGTTCTAGACATTGGAAATAGTACTTTGTGTTGACAATCAGATGCTCTTATCTTAGCAGCACGATAATTTTGATGGTGTGTAAACAAAAATACAAAATGGATTCCTTTTTTAGAGGCCATTGATAATAACAAATTCATATTCTTTCTCAAGTCACCTATAACATCATGATCCGTATTGTTCGAATCAGTAGTATTATTATAAGTCTTTATCTGTTCTTGAGTAACATCCGTAGAATTCATAAGTGACCACAAATCAATACCACTATTCTCACTCGGGTTACTTCCCTTACTTGTTTTTCGTAAGTTTGATAAGTTGATATAATCATCAAAATCATCATACAAAAAATCAAGCCCCATACAAACAATAAGTTTATTTGTTGTAATACTGTTAGAAAGATTATCAATGAGCTTTTCTGTTCGTTCTGTTATCTTACGAATATCACTTTCACATTTTGCTTGTTGCCAACGGTCTTTATATCGTTTAAATGTAGGGTATTGCTCATGAGCCCATATTTCAAAGTTAGATAACTTAGTATCTATCTTTCTCCAACTATTAATAATAGAAAGTAATATGCATGCTTGTGTATCTATTTCTCCTCCAACAAGCAATAAGTTTTTGGGAAGCCATTTTTCTTAAAAAAAGAATGGGTTTCACTAGCTTAAAACTACATGGGACCCCTAGATAAATAAACACATCATCTGAATCTACATCTCTATAAGTTCTACTATTAGATATATTCTTCTCGAAAGAAATATATTTAGGAACTAAGCTTTTAAAAGTTAATGGTTGGTCATTTATCAGTAAAACTGGATTTTTGTTGATATAGGAAAATCTATCTATTAAAAGAATCTGTAGGATAAAGTTTGGAATTTAAAAACTCAATCGCAGATTTCAATTCTGACATTTCTACTTTTAGATTGAAATATCTATCTACTATAGTTACGCCGGTATTATCATCTATTCTCTTGAATAACGTTTCATATACTCGAAGGGATGAAATTAACTGCATTAGTCTCTCATCAATCTGATAAGAGTTTAAATTAAGTGTATCTTTCACTTCATCAGCTGTATTTTTTAGAGCAAACCTCATCTGTATCTGTTTTCTTGCTGTTTGAGAAAGGCCTTCAACTCCTGTATTATATGATTGACTAGCAAAAATAAACTTCACTCCAAAAGCAGCTCCTTTTGCTAAAATATTTTCAAGCTCACGAGAATAGTTGGTCTCACCAGAAAACTGTGAATCGCGTAGTTTTTGAGATACTTGCGCAAATTCATCAATGATAATAAAGATAGCAGGCATATATATTTGTGAGGGCACCTCAGATAGTTTTGACCATCCATTATCCGAGAAAATCCTCATACGTTCATTCAAGGTCTCCTTAAGCTCATCAATAAGATCAAAGATTAAATCTTCGGATTCTTCTAGCAACAAATATTTTAAATGAGGGGGACATGATTGCGCATAACGCCGAAACTCAGTCTTTTTGAAGTCAACAAGCCATAGTTCAACTTCATCAGGATGGTAGTTCATAATTAGTGAACATATCATCACATGCAAAAGTGTAGACTTCCCAGAACGAGATGCTCCCATGATGTAAGCAGCAAAATTCTCATTTTCAAAAGTACAACTCACTATGGAGTCATTGTCGTCTCTTGCAAATGGAATAATTATAGGACGTCTTTTCCCACTTGACCTCTCTGGAACTTTTAAAGGATAGTACGAGAATAAATCTGGATCACGCTTATTTCGCTTTATCTGTCCCTCAAGTGAACTTATAAATTCATCTGAAAGCCTATTGGGGGCCTGATGCCATCTAAATGGATAAAACGCTTTATCTTGAAGCCTGTATAATCTACCTGCACTATCTGCAACGATTCTTATTTCTCCATTTGTATTTGTAAGTATATTCTGTTCTATATTATGACTCTTGCTACCTCCGTCTCTGTTACACACGAGTTCTACAACAATAATCCCTAGCTTATGTGCATTGTTTAATAAATATGATATCTCTGATGAAGTAGAATTATATTTTTTTTTCTTCCCGATTAATTAACAAGAGCCTTAGGGGAATTCGTTCTGTTGAGGACACTCTCTTATTATGGTCAAATACATTTCTTTTCCCAATTTTTCGTTCAACACTACGATAATACTCTGAAAGCGCTTTAATTTTATTTTTTAAATCATCCTCATTTTTTGGAACAGATTCTATAACTCCTCCTTGCAGACCAGCGAGTGAGGATAAATCTCCAAGCATATTTGCACTGTACTTTATACTATCAAGAATACTTACTCTAATATCTTCAATTGGTAGGCTGAGTAAAACATTTATAACTAAACCCTTGATTCCATTTTGAATTTCCGATTCGATGCAAGGAACATATTCTGCAATTATATATGTCTGCTTGCTGAAATTAAATCCACAGGGACAATCAATATAATTGTTTTTATAGTTATTTCCTAACACTTTTTGAGCCTTCTGTTGCAAGTTTAATGGTATCGACAACTTTCTTTGCTGATACCCGTATAAAAGTGTTTTGTTTAATCCATTTGTTTTTCGAACTGCATAGTTATTACCAAACCCATATTCTTTATCAAGAATATCAAGTAATTTTTCTAAGATTACCAATCTCTTGTCCTGAAAGATAATCTTCACATGATTTTTAAGATAGATTGCTTTTTTTCCGGTTTAAAACCAATAATTTATTTTTTTAACTCAGTCTCTAGTTTATCCAGTTCTTCATTTTTCAATTCCATCAATTTCATTAATCTGATGTTCGAGAAAAAAACAATGTAATTACTTGAAAGCTCAACTATCTTTGAAGCGGTAGAATCATTATAATTGTTTTCATCTATTTTATATAGCATTTCTGATAGAAGGTTAATATCAGGAGCGATCGGCTGTTTTCCCCGTTTAACTAATTCAGCACGTGTATTGTCTTTCGCAATTCTATAAAATTTCAGTACTTCGTTGTAGACTCGGTTCACATCATTTCTTCTGTTTAAATATTTCTTACGAATTTGTTCTTCTCTTGAAGTATATGTGTGTTTTAATGTATCTATTTCGGATTCAACTAAACTGAAACGCTTTCGTTGATTTATAAAAAATGAATTTATTTCATCAATCCGTTCTCTTATAGTCATTCGCAGTTACCTTCTTTACTAGCAAAATCACAAACAAAATTCTTATACGCTCTAAACACAGACTATCTATAGTATTAAATTCAGAAATGTTACTATAATGATATAGTTACCAACTTATTCTGTCTTTTTTTGATTTAATTTTTATCGTAAATTTAGTTTTATTACAACGAGAATTCTAAAAAAATTTAACAATTTTTATGTATTTCTTATTAGTTTTTTTAATTATTGATATTGAATCTCCCTTAAGGTATTTTTAGTCCAGATTTATTTCTTCAACAATTAGAAAAATTAAACTAAAACGGAAAAAGCAATCGCAAGTGACTTCAACCAAACCACACACGATTGCCTCTATACATCGTCTCATTAGAACAATGTATTATCTCATAACTCATAACAAACTTTATGATTATACATCTATCCCAAAATCGGTAAAATTGTTTATACCATATTATTGTAACGCCTTATCAAAAAAATATCATCAGATAAGATGTTGGTTTAGTGTACATTTTTTACACTAAACTTTATTTCAAAAAGACAATTTCCTTAGTGTGACTATGGAACTCAAACTATTTTTTTCATCAAATACCTTGATATACTTCACAAATAGTAGAAAAGGACCTAGCCCTATATAATATAGAACTAAATCCTTCACTAATAATATCTGGCTTGTTTATTTGAGTTCAATATAACTTATGTTCTTAAATAGTCCCTCCCCATACGCAAAAAGGATTCTATTATGGAACCAACTATACTTTTTAACCTTGAGTTGCTAAAATCCTCTGAATAATTTGAAACTATTTACTCCAATCTTACAAAATAAGCATTAGTCTTCTGAATAGGAATACAAATTCCTATCAATTGATACAAAAATCATTTAACGAAAGACAGTATAATCTTTGCCATATGAGTAGATTACACCATAGAATAAAGATAAGAAAAAAATAGCCGGTATTTTTAAATATCTCAAATTGGCTAAACGATTTTTGTAAAAGTAAAGAATACTATTAGTGCTAGAAATATAAAAAAAATACAAAAAAACCAAAAACAGTACCATGGTAAATTACCAATAACTTTATTTTTTTCTTTTTTTGAAAGAGTCAATTTAGCTATAAAAATCACATATAAAAAGACAGAGAACTACCGTAAGTAATGACACAATTATATAATCTTCAGAATAAAGAATCTTTCCAAATAATTTAAATAAACGGTATAAACTAACCCAAGCATAGTGACTAATAAAGGGATAAATAATAAATATCATCACCAGGATCGTAATTAAAAAAACCTTAAGATATATGACCAAAAGTACCCTTGAAATCTCTTTTAGAATGGGTAAATATATTTCCCATAAAGTAAATATCAACACCAATTATCGTTATTGCAATTACAATAGGTACAAGGAAAGGTTGGATATCCGAAGCATATGGTAAAATTAAATAGTTTTCTAAAACCAATAAGAAAAAAACAATTCTGGGTGTTTCAAAGCCATTAGAATTGAATCACTCATTGTAAACGATAAGTTTTTTTAAAAAGCTTTTCATAACTCTATTTCCTTTCAAGATATTGTGTAAGGTTAAAAAGTATATTTTCCCTTTTATAGAAAGAGTTGTTAGACGTATTATAACCTTGAAATAATAAGACATACTGTCTGATTCGAATCTTCGAACTAATAGTACCATATATATTAAATAAAGATCTTGCATAGTGATATCAGCAATTCTGACTCACAAGCAAAATGTGGATGATAGTTATATCTGAACCCCACTTTTATATTATCACATCAAACATTATAAAATTCAACCTTTGGGAAATAAGAGATGTGACACCCCCTAAGTCCATTGTGTCCTTCCCCCTAAACTGCTATAATTTTCTTGTAGTTCGATGAAACTACACTCGAAAATTAATCCTTTCTGTCTCTAATCCTCCTAACAGAAACAGAGACTCCTAATCAATCCAGTTCACATCATAATCTCCTATAAATCCAGATGTGAACAAACCTCCTTTACAACTAGGGCCATTGTCCTAGTTTTTTTGTGCATAAAAGTCATATTTGCCACTAATAAAGATATGACAAGTTCTACACACGCGTGTAATCATCACCTGTTTTACTAATCTGAACTGTTAGCCTCACACCTATTCTAAATAGTTATTAAACACAAGTATAAATATTATTACACTCCTTAATCTTAACCTAAATTAATGTTCTACTGTCAATAATATAAAGTATTAAATCTGAGTAACTTATGATTAAGGAAAACCAAAAAAAGCAACCCTTAAGTAGAGCTGCTCTAAGTTATAGACTGAGTAAAATTAAAGATGCAATTTAAGCTTTTTTTAGATTACCATAAGCGAAAAAAACGATGGCTTAACTTATATCAGTTATATCGTAGAAATTCAAAAACAGTTTAATTCAGTATATGATATTTAATTAGCCCTACGTTGATCAAAATAGGTGTA
>BNJV01001792.1_pt1 | contig 17927 bp, 15 predicted proteins | sample 8540591 | NCBI WGS metagenome assembly BNJV01 (sample SAMD00202457, study PRJDB9452) | human saliva metagenome | host: Homo sapiens
CAGAAATTTCAAAATGTATTCTATTTTATGATAACTCAAACCCAGATGTAGAAATCCATACACCAAAAGGGATCAGCAGCTGAAGAAGTTGCCAATAATATCGGACTTAAAGTAGTAAATGATTAAAGGGAATAGTATGAACAAAGAAACTATTATCAGGGATTATGTGCAGCAGTCATGCTTATCAGGTTTAGTAGGCTGTGGACCTAAAGAACCAAAACAAGACACTTCAACAACAGATACAAAGGAAACTAGAAAATAACACAACAACTACTAACAAACAGTTCTGAAGTAACTGAGAAGAACTTTTAAAGACTTCCTGAGACGGATAAGAAATATTTTCAGTTATAACGATTGGAATGAAGGTATCGTAATCGAAGGATGTTCTTCTGAAGAAAAAGTAGTTGTAGTACCTAAAGAGATTAATGGTAAACCAGTATTAGCTATCGGCGAAAGAGGACTAGCTAACATGCAAAACTGTGAAGCGGTTGTATTACCTGATACAGTGAGAGTTATTTCAAAAATCTGCATTTACAGTGGATAAGGCAATGAAGTTTGTTTATTTGGGAACTTCATTAAAAAGATTGACGATTTAGCATTTAATGGATGTAGTAAATTAGAATTTGTTGAGTTTCCAGAAGGTCTTGAATCAATCGGAAAATTAACATTTTTCTCATAATGCAGATCAAATACATCAAAATCCCATCAAGTGTAACTGAAATTACCAGACACATTTCTACTTCCCGTGAAAATTCTAAATAGGATGTGGAAATTCATACACCCTAAAGGTTCAAAAGCAGAAGAAGTTGCCAATCAGCTCTAGGTCTTAAAGGTAGTTAAATGATTAAGGAGAAATAAATGAACAAGAAATTATTATCAGGATTATGTGCAGCAGTATGCTTGTTAGGTTTAGTCGGTTGTGGACCTAAAGAACCAAAACAAGATACTATAACAAGTACATCTACAAACGAAACAAAAGGAAACAGAAAACCAAACAACAACTACAACAAATAATTCTGAAGTAACAGAGAAGAACTTTTAAAGACTTCCTGAAACGGATAAGAAATATTTCAGTTATAACGATTGGAATGAAGGTATCGTAATCGAAGGCTGCTCTTCTGAAGAAAAAGTAGTTGTAGTACCTAAAGAGATTAATGGTAAACCAGTATTAGCTATCGGCGAAAGAGGACTCAGGTAATATGCAAAACTGTGAAGCAATCGTTTTTGCCTAGATAGTGTTCGCTTGTTTGGAGAATCTGCATTTGTAGTTGATATGAAATTAAAATATATTCATCTAGGTACTGGGCTAAAGAAAGTGAGTGATGATATGTTTAATGGCTGTAGTTCTCTGAGAATCTATCACATTCCCAGAAGGTACAGAGACCATTGAAGGTCAAATCTCTTTTATGGTCGTTCATTAAAAACAATTACAATTCCCAGCAAGTGTAACAGAAATTACAGACTTATTCTATTTTCGTGGATAACTGTCAAACCCAGATGTAGAAATTCACACACCTAAGGGATCAAAAGCAGAAGAAGTAGCTAAAACAATGGGACTTAAAGTAGTAAATGACTAAAGGGGAATAGTATGAACAAAAAAATTATTATCAGGCTTATGTGCAGGAATCATGCTTGTAGGTTTAGTAGAGTTGGACCTAAGGAACCAAAAACAAGATACTACAACAAGTACTTCAAACTGCAGAAACAAAGGAAACAGAAACAACAGCTCCAAAGAAGGATACAACAAACAAAAAGTCAGAATATGGAAATAAGTCAGAAGATTATTATGTTTTCCATCAAGACAAGTATGAAACTTTCATCTTCGTGGAATGGGTAGATATCCTGGTTCAAAAGTTACTCGTATGGAAACAGGGGACTTTTGATATTTCAGTTAAAATCCCTGAGAACTACTATGTAGACGGTATTTGCTCTTTCGACCAAGAAAAATAAAATAAAAGAAGTTGTACGTTGAATAACGCAATGAAGAGAATTGAATCTAACAGTATACTAGGGACGATAGACGTATGTCTTTGGAAGATATTGAAACAAATGACATCTTTTGGATGATTACATCTGGTATGCGTAAAGAAAAGACTGCATTTGATTTAGAAGATGTATTCCAAGTATCATTAGTATATTCAACAAATGGTAACTATGAAGAATTAGATATGAAGGATAACCCTTATCTTGCACCAGGAAGAAATGAAGTTTCTACTGTAGATTATAAAGGATATACATTTAAAAGTATTTTCAGGTAAGTGAAGAAGATGGCAGTCCATCAGTTATCAATTCATACCTATATTTAGGTAATGATATGTGCCTTTTGGACCAAATACATTCCAGAAGATGCTATGATTAAGAATATGAAGAATTTAAGTCAAGATGAAGTTGTTAGGTTAGCAACTAAGCTCTTTAGATGAATTTGTCACAATCAATAAGAAATAGGAGAAGAAATAAATGAAGAGATTATTATTGTCAGCATTTACTGTTTTAATGTTGCTAGGATGTGGTGAACGTAAGCAAGTTATCTGATAGTTCTAACGAAGGAACAAACACATCACAACAAGCAGAAAACAATTCCCAAGAAAGATGTAGTCCAAAATGATGGAGAAGGGCGAATATGTTACAAATGAATACGGTACTAAGCTTATGTAGAGCCTAAAGAAGAACCAGAAGATGAAAAACCTGAACCCGATTTGAACTGGTGTTGAGATTACAGAAGAAAATTTTAGAAATTTCCCAGAAACAAGTAAGAACTACTTTAAGTATGAGTGGAATGAGTATACAAACAGTTATAACATAACTGGATGTTTCTCGAATCAAGAGTAGTACATGTACCATCTAAAATTAATGGTAGACCGGTAAGATGATTAATCCTCATTCTTTATCCAATATGCCTAATGAAGCACAATTGTTCTTCCAGATAGTTTAATCTCTGTTAGACAATCTTCTTTATCTGGCAATCCAAAATTAAAGTATATTGAATTTGGTAAGTCTTTATCTATTCTCTCGTGAAGATGCAATGCGTGAATTACCATCTTTAGAAAAAGGTTGCACTTCCAGAATCACTTGGAAACAATTGATAGCTGGGCATATTGATGGAAAATTTAAAAGATATTTATTTACCATCAAATGTTACCAAACTTTCTAACTTGTTCTGCCTTCCAGAAGTCAGGTAGCCCTGAATTAAAGGTACATGCAAAGCAGGTTCTGTAACAGCAGAAAACCTTAAGAATACAGATATAATGCAAGCAAATATGGTTGTGTTTGAATAGTATAAGATTGAAGGTAGGAAAATTAATTACTTGGCGAATTAATGGCTAAGAAATAGACTATGTTTACTCATAGTCTTTTTAAATTAAGGAGATTGAGATAAATAAATGAGAAAAGTTTAACAAAAGGCAGTAATGTTAGGGACACTAGCGTTAACACAAAGTGTAGGGTACAGTAGCACTTTATTCAAAAATAGTATTGTACAAACTTACGGCAGAAGAGAAGAACAAGGATGTAACAAGTCAACAATTCTTAGATTACATCAAGGAATTACAGCAGAAGTATCCTAATATTACATTTGAAGAGAGTACAACTGCTTTTATAACTCTTTACAAGAGGCACAACAGAGCGAATAACAGCAGAAACAACAGTTAGAGCAATCTATTAAACAATATGAAGATATAAAGAAACAATCAAAAGATGAGTATGAGTATAGGTTAATAAGTACAATCAAGATGTAGCAACATATAATCAAGCAAAACAAGAATAGGAAGATAAGAAAAGCAGGCATTTTGAGAAATATCGAGATGTTTGAATATGCCTCAAAGTTTCAGAATAGAGGAGTGTAGTCTTTTTGGGATAGTAAATCTAAATGCACAAAGAGTATTGGAACATTAGTATTCTGGGGGTACAGAAAGTCAATTAAATCCATTACAATTCCAGCAAGTGTTACAGAAATTACAGACTTATTCTATTTTGTAAAAATTGTAATCCAGATGTAGATCCATACACCTAAAGGATCAAAGGCAGAAGAAGTAGCGAATAGTCTCAGGTCTTAAAGTAGTAAATGACTAAAGGGAATAGTATGAACAAGAAACTATTATCGGGTTTATGTGTAGTAGCACTCTTTATCAGGTTTAGTAGGCTGTGCACCCTAAGGAACCATAACAAGATACTACAACAAGTACTTCAACTCACAGAAACAAAGGAAACAGAAAACAATACAGCACAACAAACAACTCTGAAGTAACTGAAGAAACTCAAAGACTTCCCAGAGACAGATGAAAAGTACTTCACATATAGAAGAATGGCAAAGAAGGCTATGCTATTTATGGTTGTAGTTCAGAAGATAAAGTTATCAATGTGCAAAAAACCATTAATGGAAAACCAGTCATTGCGATTGCAGAGCGTGGCTTAGCAAATAATCAAACTTGTGAGGCAATCGTATTACCAGATACAGTTAGAGTTATCTCTAAAGTCTGCATTTACTCTTGATGTAAATCTAAAAATTTATCTATTTAGGTAGTTCTTTAGAACGTATAGGTGATAACGCATTCAACGGATGTAATTCCTCAGAATTCGTTAAGTTCCCAGATGGAATGCAGGGAAATTGAATTAATGTATTTGTGAATGCGAAAAAGTAATAATATATAGAAATTCCTGCAAGGTAACAGAAATCACAGATGTATTTTTACTTTACGGCAAGTAATAATCCAGATGTCGAGATTCGTACACCTAAGGGATCAAAACGCAGAAGAAGTAGCTCAATAGTTTAGGACTCAAGGTTGTAAACAATTAATGCAGTATTAAAATTAGTATTCTATAAAGAAAGATAGTGTAGAGAAAAACCCCTACACTATCTTTCTTTATTTCATAATGTGCTGATATATCCCTGGATAAAGATCCACATGATGATAAGTGGAATAATATAGGTCACATAAAGGCGTGCCCATTTAGGAATTTGATGCCTTTTCCTTCATTTGCTTCTGCAAGGAAGTTACCAAAGCCCCATCCATATTTGCTTGTACAGAATAGGAGATAGATTAGACAGCCAATTGGTAGTAGGTTATTACTAACGATAAAGTCTTCTAAGTCCATAATATTTGTGCCTGCACCTAACGGTGTAATGTTTTGCAATACATTAAATCCTAATATACATGGTAGTGATAATACAATAATGACGATTGCGTTGATGAGTGAGGATTTCTTAACGGATACTTTTGTTAGATCAGAGCTAAAGCCAATCATATTTTGGAAGATAGCGATAACATGTTGAAAGAGTCTGAAGGACATGAACAAAGAAGAATAATGTTCCCCTATAATTGTCCTAAGAACAGTGGTTAAATATATTTGATAATGTCACAAAAGATGAGTTTTTGATCCTTGTGATGGTTCTACGCCAAATGCGAAACATGCTGGGAAGATAATGAAGCCTGCCATGATTGCCACAAGTGTATCTAGTCCTAGTACGTGTAATGCTTCGCCAGCTAGTGTACGCTTTTTATCGATGATAATGCTGAAGATTGTCATTGCTGCCAATACCGATACTAAGTGTGAAGAAGGATTGACCTAGCGCTGTTGAAGATAACTCACCAATCCCTACCTCTTGAATCGCTGCGAAATTTGGTTTGAGGTAGAATTCTAGTCCTGCTTGTCCTCCTTTTAAGAAGATGGAGTTGATACCTAGTGCTACCATTAAGATGAGTAGGGCAACCATCATCTTAGAAGTGATTTTTCTACTCCGTTTTGTAGTCCCTTTTAGAACAGATACCAAAACAGAGTATGACAGTAATTGCCATGAAGATAAACATTGTAAGTGGTTGGTTCATTAGACTACCAAATTGTTCACCAACTGCAGTTGCGTCTAAACCATTGAAGTCTCCACGTAATGTCTTAAAGAAGTATAGTAATAACCAGCCTGTGATAGTTGTATAATACATCGCTAGCAAGTAGTTGCCACCCATACCGAACCATTTATAAATATGCCACTTTGTTCCTTTTGGCTCTAATTCATCAAAGGCGAGAGAGACTTTTTGGCTACCTCTACCAACCGTATATTCCATAATGATGATCGGTAGACCTAGTAATATTAAACATGCAATATAGATTAGTACAAAGGCTGCTCCACCATATTGTCCGACGATGTACGGGAATCTCCAGACGTTGCCTAAGCCAATTGCACAACCTGCGGATAATAAGATAAAGCCGAGGCGTGATGAGAGTTTTTCACGTTCCATAATATATACTTTTTATAATGCCCTTATCATACCAAATTCTTTAGAAGTTTTATATATAAATGTAAAAATATGAAAAAGATATAGTTTTATGAAAATAATTACTATATCTTTTCAAAAATAATATTTAAGTATTTATGCTGACTTTTCTATCTTTCTCGAAGTTTGCGCTATTTGTTAATACAACGATAACTGTATCTGGATGATTTGCGTCTCTGATCTTAGCACGGTCGAAAGTAATTAGTTTATCACCAGCATGGACTAACATCATCTTGTTTTATAAATGCTTCAAAGCTCGCCATTCATCTGTACTGTATCAACACCAACGTGAATGAGTACTTCTAAACCGTCCTTAGATTGTAATCCAATTGCGTGTTTTGTAGGGAATAACATCATCACTGTTCCATCAAATGGAGCGTATACTGTTCCTTCTGTTGGGACAATACCAATGGATTGACCCATTGCTTCACCTGCAAAATACTGGACTCAGGGATTTTGCTAGCAGGAATAACTTCTCCCTTCACTGGAGAAAGTATCTGTACCTTTTTCTGTTGTGATAATTGTTTCTGCTTGTGGTGTTACAGAAATAGGAGTAGATGAGGTTGTTTCTGTTTCTTCACCATCATTTTCTTTCCAGAATAAGAACGTTAGTACAAAGGATGTTCCACCTGCTACAAGTAGCAGGATAGTATAGCTAGTGGGTTTGATGCGATGAGGTAGCCAGGAATACCTGTTACACCGTTGCTGTTGCGCAATGTGGAAGATAGTCCTACTAGGCACCAACTGCACCTCCAATCGCGCGACGAATACGAATGGCTTTCACTGCCGTAAGTTTTACACCCGGAAGATAGCTGTGTCTGTAATACCTAGGAAGCGGATAATGCGGATGGAATTGACTGTCTTTCAGGCTTTGCGCTCTTGTCTTTAGGACCAACTCTAGTGCAGGCACCAAAATTGCAAAAAGTTTAGGCAGAAGCGATAGGTATCCATGTGTTTAATGCGCCTGTGCTAAGCATGCCCAATTCAATTGTGTTATACACGTGATGTAGACCCATGACAACTGTTATAGGATATAGAGCAATTCCATTGCTAGAGCTCCAAAAGGATTAGCAACTAGTACTTACAGTGTGGTATAACACCAAGTTTCAAGTGTTTCGTAAAATAGAACTATCACCATGAATGTGGCTAAAGCAGTAACGATGACAGTTGTTAGTGGTGTTACGAATAGGTCAACTCATTTCAGGTACAATCTTGTGTAACTTGATTTCGATCTTACCATTAACCATACCGCAATGACAACTGGAATAACGTGTCCTTGGTGCAACCTAATTGGTTGACTTGTCCAAGTGTATAGCCAAAGATGTTAATGCCTTTACCAAATAGATACCAAAACTTTCAGCAGCCGTTTGCTATGTTCCAAACATTGCTCGAGTGCTGGGTGAACCATCATCAGTCCGATAACTGCACCTAAGAAGATATTTCCACCAAATACATGTGCTGCAGACACTGCAACTAGTACTGGTAAGAATGCAAAGGATGTATTAGAAGCCATGTCTAAGAATGCATACCAGTCAGTAGTCGCAAAGGATGGAATTGCCCACTTAACGCTTTACAAGACCCATCATTAAGCCAGCTGCTACTGATAGCTGGTAGGGATAGGGTACGAATACATCACCAAGTGTCTTGATTAATTGTTTCCACCATGGCATTTTGTGAAGCTTGCCGCAGCTTTTACATCTTCTTTACTGCCAGCAGTTACACCGCTGATCGCAATGAATTCATCGTAAACTTTATTCACAGTACCGGTACCGATAATAACCTGTAATTGTCCACTAGAATTAAATACGCCTTGAACACCCTGTACGTTTTCTAATGTCTTTTACGTCAACTTTTACTGTTGTCCGCAATCACAAGACGTAAGGTAGCACAGTGCGCACTGATAATGTTGTCTTTGCCACCAAGTGTCGCAAAAGATTTCTTCGCACATTTTTCTATAGTTTAGTTCCATAAAAGAGCTTCTCTTTTTGTGTAATAGCTCATTGTCATTTTACAATAAAAATGAAAAGAAAGATAGAAGATTGTTGAAAATGTGACACAACTCAGATGTTGATGAGACAGAAAAACATAAGGCATATCGCTCTTAGTGTTTTCGTTATCGATACGATATTGATTTGGTGTACTACCTGTATGTTTTTGAAGAAGGATAAAAGTGATTTGAGTTTTCAAGACCAGCTAGAAGAGATTTCTAACGTCTGATAAACTCGGTTTCTATCAGTAGTTTTTGCGAGTTCTACCGACTGATATTGATATATTCCTTCATCGACATTGCATACTGGGATTAGATACGGTTTTAAGTATGTAGCATTATAATCCATTGATAGTGCGACACTATCTGCAGTTAAATCAGTATCACATAAGTGTTGGTCGATATAATTCTTTGCGTTAGAAATTAGATCGAGTATCTTTTCTTCTTTCATATTGGCAAGATACTGACTATATGCATGCATGAGATTTAGAATGTAGTTGTTAATCTCTTGGATATCTGTTGTTGTACTTAATTTATTTTCAAACTGATATGTAGGTAAACTTGGAATTGACGCAATAGAACGGATACGATCACGTAAGCCAGAATATAGTTTTGTACTAGAAGCATTGTAGGGAATTGTAATGTAGGGATTTCATGAGACTAAACCACTCTTGGAATGTTGTAGTAATTTCTTCCTCACGTCCGTGTTCGACTGTATAGAGTAAACGTTGTTCGGTTTCTTGAATCGTAGAGAAGTTTGTCATGAAGTGTGGCATATCTGACTCTCGATAGAAGAATTTTGTGGAATCTAGAATACGTAGGAAGTAGAGTTGCGATAACTTCTGATATGATGTATAGACTTTCGAGAGTGGTTTTGCATCGCCTAGGAAATACTATGATGTGATGTGATTTTTGCGTAATCTCGATAGCGCCCCAACATCTACCTCGTTAGTGATGAGATGTAGAGGTTGTTAATGGTATGAATCTCTTCTTCTCGCCAAATAAAGTGAGAATATGTTTGTTCGCTAAACTATCTCAAGATACAGATGTAGATATCCTCGTCGTATCAAAATCAAGTGGATTTCTTAAGAGTGAAGTTTCTGGTTTAAGAGTAACTTGGTTAGATAGTCCTGCTTGGCTTTGTGGGTCGCTTCTTCCATCTTGTGCTGTTGGTCGTGAATCCATAGTGTAACAGCGTTATTCACAGAGTTTTTGGATGAGGATCGAGTTCAAACTTATCCATAATTTTGCATAAAGTGGTGTGTAGTAATACTATTAATAAAAGAACCTAATATCACAATCAGGACAGTTAATCATGATAATTTCTAAGAATAGAGGTATATAAGATGAGAAACGGTTGATAATACTGTTTGATTTAACCTGTTTTACAATATATAGATTGTAATCTGGCTGATAAGAGTAAAATATACATAGTCCTCAATTGTCAAAGTGACTATCGTTATCAGAAGTGAAGCTAATGTTTCAATCGTAGGTAGGCATTTCGGTGGAGAACTGAAATAGGTATCTTGTTCTGGTACATAGATGAACTCTGTCGCTTCTGTATCTCTAAATAGGGAACGATTGAAAAGATAGGCATCGATATTAACAAACCATAGAAACGTCTGCATCACGAATACCAGTAAACTGTAATGTATATACCCAAACATTATTTGGAAGTTGACGTAGTTTTAATAAATGGTTGTTGCAAAAGCTGCTTGATCATCAAATTGTTTCTAACGAATGTGAACCGGGAATTGGTTGTACAGACTATGTTGGATGATTTATTTAAAAGATAAATTGAATGAATAAATGGATTCGTACTATCTAGTGCGTGAAGAGTGCATGAGATATTTTCATGGCTTGCGTTGGAGAGATATCTGGTTGCGTTGCGAAGACTAATTGCCTCACTAGAGTAAAAAGGTATTGTATGCTTTGCATAACGAACTGTATCCAATGAGTGAGCCATCAGGTTTTTGAAGCTTTTGGGCACTCAGGTGATAATCAATGAGACTCTTTTTCTAGAATCGTTGATATTTTTAGTAAAAAGTAAACTAACAAAGACAAAAATAACGCGACAATTAAAATCAACTCGCTTTCGTAATCTATCAATACTGTTGTAATTTCATTGATTCATTCATATAATAGGTACTTTTTCTCGATATTTAAATATTTGATATTCACATAATATCACAATTTTTAAGTTTTTAAATATGCAACAGTCTTCCTACAATAAGCTTACGTAAGTGAAACCTCAGGAGGAAAGAAATCATGAAAATTTTTCTTACTACTTTGGCAGCATCCGCAATGTATAATTGGATGTACAAATAAAACCATCATCAACTTCCACTACAACAACTGAAAATACAAACTCAGGTGGAAAAGTCAAAGGTTGTGTTGTAATTCTCATTAAAAGGAAAAACAGTTAGAAGCTTTAAAGGAAGGATATGGTTGCTCATCCAGAATATTCTTTCAGACTACTACGCAGCAGGTCACATCTATAGGTCGACAAAGATTGTGACAGAAAAGCAATCTGGTCAAATCGCAACTGACTTAGTATGGATTGCGACCCATCCAACTATGTAACATTCATGAACAGGGAATCTTAGAAGCTTTGGTGAATCTAGAAGCTGCTAATATCGATGAAAAGTTCAAAGATCCAGAACACTTCTACACAGGCGCACGTCTTGTAGTTATGGGCTAACAACCAAATACAAATACAGTCCAGAAAACGAAGTTCCAAAAAGACTTGAAAGATTTATTAAAGGATGACTCGGGTCAGATCGTTATGACAGACCCAGGTGAATCCGGAACAACATTCTACTTAGTAGCTAGCTTGATGAATCCTGAATATGCGGTGTTGAATTTCTTTCGAGAAGTTAAAATGAACACGGAGCTGAATTAGAATCAGGTACAACTTCTCACATACACGGCGGTAGCATGCATATATAAGGTTGCGATTGGTGTTGACTATGTTACACAACTCTAGACAGATCGGGGTTCTACAATTCGTTTCATATCCAGAAAAGATCTAATTGCTGTATCTAGTCCCAATCATTACTCAAAGAATCACCATCGAAGGTGGAAGGCTGTATTGTCATCCTTTCTAAGAAGCACAATTCTGACATGACACAATGCCAATCCGTGGAGATGTTAAGAAGGAAGGCTACACTATCATTAGATGAAATTATCGCTCGTGCAATAGTTTGGTGGATGACAAGGCAATCGCTGAACAGAGCGCAGAAATCTTAGAGAGTTCGACAAGATTTTCAAATAAACAACTAGGAAAACCATGGCAAAAGTACACTCATGATGTATCTTTTAGCTATGGAGACAAAAGATTATCCAAAAACCTATCATTAGAGTAAATGATGGAAACATGGGTGCACTGACCCTCGGGATGCAGGTAAAACTACATTGATTAGACTTCTCGTGGTTTTATTAAGCCTGAAACAGGCCCATTTTTATTGAAAACTTGTGTCTTCGACGAAAAAGAAATTAATCCCACCAGAAAGTAGTAGATAGTTGTTTTTCCAAGACTATGCGGTATATGCCACATTTAACAGTATTGGAAAATGTATGCATCCATTAAAGAAGAGGAATGGATAAGAAAACACAGAAATCGCAATGAATGCGCTCAAAGCTAGTGACATGGAAGGCTATGCTAACCACCTGTCTCGCGAGTTGTCCGGTGGACAACAGCGGCGTGTAGCGGCTGCCAGAGCACTTGTATCCACTGCAAAAAGAAATTAATACGTTTTAGAGAGACCAATCACAAACTTAGATTTTGACAAACTACGTCAAGGGGATGCTGAGCCGGAAAATTCGTGAAATTCAGTGCACGATTAGTTACAACAATCGTTTAGCACATGCAAGAAGCTTCGTTTGAAGCAGGTGATCGTCTTGCGTTATAGATGGCACAAAGCGTAATATCCGCCAGTCGGTAACGCTGCGATTATCGTTATGCAGCTCTGAGCGACCGTGTATCTTTGAATCTCGTAGGTCTTCTAAATCATGTGATGTTGCTTGACGAAGGAAGATGCATCTGGAGGTATGAATGCGGAAAATGGATTCGTGAAGTTAGATGCAAAGTACTTGCACCTGACAAATCCTGAGCATATCAATTAGCACGACGAATGGATGTATCTGATGCTGACAGCCCTATCAGATGTGGGCAGTTGCAGTTCTCCTCTCTCTGTGGAAATATTATTACAAACTACTGTCCAATTAGTATAAACAAATTCGCTTCAACAATCTGCTTTAGATGTAATGAGGTATGGTATAGGCAAAAGGAAGGCCGAAAGTTGGCTTGAAGTTTGTTCGTAGAGTCTATTATATGCAGGAGGGGAGGCATAATGTTTAAGCGCAAAACGTTAACATACTAGTTATTTTGCTTCTAGACGTTAACAAAGTTTTCTTTAGATAAACTATGATTGTCAGAGCTTGCATCATCCCGCTTGGGTATTGCGATTCGCTCCGCGAAAGCTCATTATCGTCATGCTTTTATCTCGTACGAATGGAAAACATAGCGTTAGATAGTTTCTCTTCAAAGTTCTTATTGAGTAAAAGAAACATCGGTGCGATGTGGAATTACATTTACCATTTGCATTCTGGGTAACAATTTTGGTACTATCATGGGCTTGTTCTGTGCATGGTTACCAGGACAGTGATATCTCCGATGAAAGGATCTCATGCGTGCATTGCTAGCATTCCATCATGTTTCCATTCCTGAGATTCTTCCAGATGCTGGGACTTATTGTTATAACAGGTAGAGGTGGATGTTTAAATAACTGGTTAATGGCTCCATTCCATGACTTAGGCACCTATTAATATCAACTCCATATAGGAATGATTGTCTGCGTTAAAGCTTACTTTACTACTTCATTTGTATTCATGCAGGTAGTAAGTGGATTACGAGAGAATGGATCTAACATTAGCAGTAGAAGAATCTGCACGTATTGCCGTGCTTCATCAGGGATATGTTATTCGTAAGATTGCGGCTACCACTTGTTAAGCTCGCACTTCATCTGGTGCTACTATTGATTATGATCATCATCATCATCACTTTGCGTTCCTTCTCTCTCAGGATTCTCACAGAACATCACACATTACCAACACGTATCTTCCAGCTCATTAACCGTGCGGCTGGTGACTTCAAGGCCTGTGGAAGCGAAAGCAATTCTATCGTATCTTATTAGTGAAGTTACTTTAGTACTCTGCAGCACTTTGGCCATTGAAGGCTATCTTGAAGTCTGGAAGCTATATGACATTATCAAGGGTAAGTAGGCGGTCCAGCTGTACTGAAATTACGTTCCGCTAAAATTCCTCTCTTGATTGTCTCTATCGTGCACAGCCAGCTATCATCGTAGTTGTACCATTAGGGAATGATTTTCTTAGTTGGTCTATTGAAGTCTTACGGTCTATCGCCCTGGTAACTTGACTTGCAGTTACGCAAAATATGTATTCGATAGCAAGATGGTTCGTGATGGTTTCAACTCTTTAGTCTGCTTTATAGCTCAGGTATCTTTGCGATGTTACTAGGTGTAATGATTGCGTATGTAATCGTATCAAGATTGTGCCAAAGGGAAAGGTGCTTTGGGTCTTGGCTGCACTTCCATACTCTTTATGGGTGCAGTACTTGCAATCGGTGTCATTCTTGCATGGTCTGGTAAGTTTTGAATATCAATCTATATAACACGCTATGGATTATCTTCATTGTTAGTACATGTGCATCGTTCTCAATGAACGCAGTTCGTGCTAAGACGGTTCACCATCATTGGAAGAGTCTACGTTCTTGTGGTGTTTCTCATAGAATTCTCTCAAGGATGTTACACTTCCACTATTTGTCCTGCGATGTTATCAGGTTTCTTCTAATCTTTTGCCAGCAATGCGAATTAATAACAAGTTCCTTTGTATGGACCATATAAGAGAACATTGGGTGTGCTATCTACATGTTATGTAGTGATGGATATTATTACACAGGTTTCAACTTGCAACTCTACAATCTTATTAATCGTTGTTGTGAACTGGATTATTAACTTTATTACTAAGGAAAGGCGTATAGTGTGAATTGTAGATTTAATTAATGTTGAAATGATTATGACAAAAACTTTAGTTTTACAGTGACAGCTGTAAATAACTTCAACCTAACAATCAAGAAGGGGAATGTTTTCATTCTTGGTCCTTCTGGATGTGGTAAAGACAACGACGTACGGTGTGCTTGCAGGTTTTAAGATTTAAGCGAAGATTGATCTGTTTGGAAAGTTGGTATCCACAGGCGAGAACGCCGTTCACCTGAACTGCGTAACTTAGGAATGAATTGTTCAAGTGATCGCTGTTTTTATACTTAAACGTGTTTTGATAACGTTGCTTCCATTATAGGTTCAAAAAGCGTCCAAAGGCGGGGATTGAGAACGTGTAAATCTTGCGCTTAAACAGACGAACTTATTAGACCGACAAGGTGTTCTATCTGATTTATCGGTGGTGAACGGCGAGAATTGCGTTGTACGTCTATTGTTAGCAGTTCTTATTAGATGAGCCTTATCTAACCTTGATCAAAGTTGAAGAGAGTATGTGTTTTGAAATCAAGCGTCTTCAAAGGGAATATAACACTATCGTATTCGTAACGCGATGACCAGTCAGAAGCTTTAGCGTTATCGATCGTTCTACTGTTACGGATCAAGGTGAAATCATCAAGTCGATATTCACAAGAACTCTATACGGGTGTTGTTCATTGCGCAATTTCTTGGGGAATAATTTTACAAGGTTGTATAGAGATGGTAGGTATATGCCGATGGTGGTACAACACAACCATTACCGTGTGATTCAAAACATGGATAGGCTGTAGCTTGCAACTAGACCAGTGATTGAAATCAATCATGAGTCGGGGTCAAAAAAAGATTACAAAGCGTATTATTTTATTTGAATATAGCAGAATATATGTAAGTTTAGGTACACGAATTAGATTCAAACTTTCCTGTCAAGTGTTGCATTGGGTGATGAATGTTGTATGATCTAGTAAATCTGTAATTGCATAAGAGTGTAATTTACATGCTGGATAAACAAAAGGGGTAATTATCTCCTTTTGTTGTGTTATCTAATATATTTAATGCAAGTGCACCGTATACCTGCTTTGTTCGAGTTTGCTTGGTGGTGGTTTTACGCCATCAAAGCCTGGGGATTATATATTTTTTGATATGCTTTTTAATGTTGTTAAATATATTCTTGTTCAAGAATGCCACCATAGAATGAATAGTGTTACGTTATATACGTGTGTTAGGAAGACATAAACTAATGCCAATCTGTTCAGTGGCTCTATAATGCTTTTATTTCAGGATTATTTAGTGTTCAAATAGATTCTTCCATTTGTAATGCATGGATTAACTTGTTGTGATTTTGATGAGTGACAGTTGTGGATGCTAGTGATTTGTAGCTACCATCCCATGGTTTTTTCAGAACTGTTGATGATCAACATCATACCACTCCACATCACACCTGCAGATTTACCTGCTCCATAGTAGCATAACCTGGCCGTTTGCGTAGTGGATAGAGCCGTCATTGTTATTGCTTGTCCACAGGTGCTAATGCGATGCTATGACATGGCATGTATTGTTTTATGAATGTGATGCAGCGTCAATGACATCTTTTTGCGCCTTGTTGCTAGTGTTGGATTTCTGTTTTGACAGTGTTTCATCTTCGAAGATAAGTACGATGTTTGTGCTGCTGATATTTGGGTACAATTTTATTGGATTGAGGTGGTTTTGAACTTCTTGTGATTTCAGGTGGTCTAGTGATTGCGGGTCTACAACAACTGGATGTATACCGATATCCATTGCATGACGGCATTGTTCTGGTGTGAGAATTTCCTTCTGCGATTACAGGTTTACCACACTGTTCTACGAGTGTCTTAATCATTCTGTATGGAGGTAAACTGCATCCCTTTGTATATTCTGTATAACCAGCCATTGTTGTGCAATTAGAAGTCAGATTTCGGCTGCATGCATGCCTTCTTCTTGTTGGAACAATCTGCCGTGAATAACTGGTCTGGATATTTTTCACGTACTGCTTTGAAGAAGGTATCTAGGTCTAATTGGCCAGGACGTGTACGTTTTGTGGTATCCATTGCGATGATTACACCAATTTCTACTAACGCGTGAATTCTTTACATTGTTGGTGTAATGTATCTGGTGTATCTTGTAATCAATCTTGATAGTACCGATGACTGGTAAATCTACAGTCTTTTTAATCTCTATGATATCTTCTACGCTATTTGTCGGATTCGCTTTTAGAACTCCTAAATGAGCCGCATAGTTTATTCTGGACAGCATTATGTTCTGTGTAATGGTTCGCTAGGTTATGCTTGGCAGAGACAATTAATTGTCAATTGATTGCGTCTAAAATTTTTTTTTTTTTTTCGTTCATATGTTTTTTACTCCTGTTGGTTTAATTGTATACACTTAAGTATTTGATAATCTGTTCTTTTTTAGTTAATAAAAACAAATACAAGGATGGAAATTGGAAACTATAATTAATAGCTCAGAGAGATAAAGGTTTTAAAACCTGATACTGTCATTGTCGGTGGAGGTAGTGCAGGTAGTTCTGCAGGCTATCTTCAGCTAGAGGGCTTTTTAGCATAATTATTGATGTGCAATTGTTACTTGGTGGTAGTGCTACAAACTTGTGCACTGATGATGCGTCTTTGCAATCATCATCAGAATTTCTATGATTTGGAAGTGGATATGAGAGAAATATTGACACGTGACCAACACGGAACTGTATAGTAGGTGGTTTTCTGGATACAGGATTGTGAGATGCGTGGAAATCTTCGTTGGATTGTGGTGGTGAGTTTCTTTACGGTGCGTCTGTTTGTGATGTGATTTAGAGATCAAAGATTATGTGTATTATCCTTCAATACGATTGAAGGCTTAGGTTGCGATTGGTGGAAGACAGTTTGTGGATGCTAGTGGTGATGCGGTGCTATCGCCTATCTGGTGTAGAAGTATTGTGTGGCGGTGATGAGGGAAATAAACTCAGCTACTTCACTCTACAGTTTTGAAGTTGAGCGTGGTCGACTATTAGAAAAATATCGCAGGCCATGTATTCTCAATGTAGAGTTACTGCCCTGGTATTCATCGTAGTCAGGGCAAGTACCAGTTTGAATCAGCGATGGTGGCGGTGGAACTTTGTGATGGATACTGTTCATTAAGGTGTGAGGCGGGTGTTCTAATCCATAGGTTTACACTATTTAGGCTTTACAATTCTTGATGAGACGGGTGTAATGTCGTTAACTGTCCACATTTAGTGGAAAAGATAATATGGATGCGCTAGAGAAGTCTTGCTGCTATCGTATATGGTCATCAGTTGTATTTGTCGTCTGGTTCGTTTTTGAAGGAAATGATGTTGATTTGAGAATTGTTATTTGGTTCGGGTGGAACGTGTTGGGTGTACGTTAATCTGGCGATTCGTGGTAAGCTTTTGATGCGTTGAGGTGATTCAGAAGACGAATATGAAGATGCGGTTGCGTGGTGTGGTGTATCGATGTCGATTCCGAGATAAGGTTTGGTATTCAGATTTCCTATCAACCGGGTTATTTTATGAGATTCCATATCGTGCAATGGTTACCAATGAGAGTGGAAACTCGTTTGTGGCAGTTGGATGTGTCTACAACGTTCTTGATG
>BNJV01000838.1_pt1 | contig 17852 bp, 19 predicted proteins | sample 8540591 | NCBI WGS metagenome assembly BNJV01 (sample SAMD00202457, study PRJDB9452) | human saliva metagenome | host: Homo sapiens
CCCTGACTGATGCACTTCCGATATAAACCGTTCCATCAGTTTTTACAATCTGTCCGGACCGGGACACTCTGACGATCTCACAGGCGTTTTTGAATTCATCAGCGGTCTTCTGGTACATCCGGAAGCTCTTTGTGATATACCCGTTCTTTTTATCCCATCTGTCTTGTGGTCTAGTCATTACGCCACCTCTTGACCGCATCCACCAGACCATATCCACCCGCAATCAGAAGGGCAATATTTAGCGGAATACTGTCGCTTGCAACTTGAAAGATAACCGCCAATGCTAGAAGTGAATAAAAATGTTTTTTTCTTTTCATGGTCTTTTTCGATGAGCTATAACAACAACTAAGGTGGGAGAGGCTTTCGCCTCTTCCTCTACCTTAGAGCCTGTATTAAGTTTGCTATTGCTTGAATGACTGCTCCGGTTGCAATCACGCTCTGCAATGCAAACTTGATACGGCTCTTTTTTTATGCTTTTGGCTCGTCTCTTACTCCTTTCTGTTTATAAAATATCGTAATTTATTCTGTATTTCTGCTCCCTATAATTCCTTCCCATATTTTTCAAACTTCGCCTTCTGAAAGCGTCCATTTTTCTCTCTATTCTGCACGGAAAATTGCGCTTTTTCCACCATTTCCGATGTCATAGGCACCATATCCCCCGTCCTTGTCGCACCGGATGCGTCATATTCATCTTTTCAAATGAAAGGATGGATGGTATTTGCAAGTCAAGAAGTCTGTCGCACTGAACGCATTTGAATCGACGGATTATAACCCACTGCTTCTTACCGCCTTCTCGCCGGAGAACGCGCTTTCTCGAATCACGGTAGTAAGAGAAACTCTGCATCTAGGGCATGGTGGCGCAGATTCGTTGCTCACAATATAAAAGATCTGGCTCTTCATGGCCTCTCAGTTCATGGTTTGATACACTGAACGAGGTTTTTGACCACGGTTCAGAATACACGACGTTGCAGGAGGGTTCTTTGAGTCTTCCTTGTCTTTAGACTAATTGACAGTATATAGATCGCTTTCGCGACAAGCAAGCAGAGCTATTATATGTTATTGGAAGAGGGCAGCAACACGATCCTTATGCCGCTTCCTTGAAAAATTCCTGATTTTTATGGGTTAATCATTTTTATCCCCGCTTTTCTTTCGTGTAATTCATTTTCCCTCAAAAAGCAGGGCGAATGCCTGCAATCATCTTTAGCCAGTTTCATCATCCACAATCTCAAAGGCTTCAGGTGGAAACAGATAATCATCACCCAGTTCTGTCATAATCCGATACCAGCCTTTTTCAACGGAAATGATATCGTATACCCTGTCACGCTTTAACGCTATAAAATCCTGTTTTCCAATGTATTTTACTTTCACTCTTCCAGCCATTTCCTTACAAACATTTCGTTCTTTCCAATTCCTTCAAACCATGACCAGTGGAGTTCTGCTTTTCTATCTCCGTATGGTGTACCTAATTCTCCATTCGCTTTTACGTGCCACAAGTCTTCCGATCATCCACCGTATTTTTCTACAAACTCAGCGGCAATTCTTTATTCTGTATTTGTCCCTTTTCCCGACGAACACTTCTTTATTCTGAAGTTTCGATCCTCCTGCTAAATGGTATCTATCACCTAGTGACAAAGCCAGTATATTATAATTTTGGAACTTTGCTCTGATAGACGACGGTCTAAGTTTACTGTAGGAATCAAGCGGGCAGAGATACCAGTAACGTGAAATCAGGTAAGCTTCCTTCATCACTACTGTACTTCTGTCTGATGCCTATCAAGAAAGTAAGAAAGTTCGCACCGGCGATCAGAGCGCCCTTTGAATAAAGGCAAGGTTACAACACTCTTTCATACATGAGATCTAACCAAATTCACCGAAGCTTCTGTTTATAATCCAGCTGGAATGCATCCGTATCGGTTGTTAAACCGAAGTCCGAAATGCCGGCTTCTGTCATTTTCTGTCGGAGTACTCCCTGTGTTTCATTTACGGAAGAGCGTCGTAAAATGCTGCGATCTGGATATCCGTTTCTCCCCTCTTTCGCATTTTTCTCCACGAATGGTGCTTCGTCCTCGGGCAATTCCGAAAGGATCTTCTGTGCTTCCTCTTCCGTTAATTTCTTGGTTGGTATCATAATGAGTGGCATGTGCATAATCGTCTGCTCCTTTCCAGATATGTTGTTGGGTGTCTGTCTCCTGCGTTCCCTTAAATAAATCGTAATTCTGTTGATCTGCGCCGTCAATAATCTTATCGGTACTTCCTTGTAAAATCTTTGCTTCTTTCGCCTTTTGAAGAAGTGGAATATCTCCACGCAGTTCCATTTTAGGAGCTTCTGTATTTAGAATGGTATCTTTTAATCCTTTTGCGATATCGATATCCGGTCTATATCCATACAGTTTGGACGGCTCCGTTTCCTGCAAAAGCCTTTGTGACAAATGCGTTTTTGACGTGCATTCCTTGCCGTCTCCATAAACGACGGAACAACTCGGTTTAGGACAATGTCCGATACCAGATTCTGCGCAAAGCTCGCCCCTTGATCTTTCAAAAGCTGTTTAGCAGCTTCCTCTCGCTTCATACCGTTTTCACGGTTTTCCAGATATGCCGAGAAATCACTGACAAGCAAATCAGAGGCCTGATTAATTCCCATGTTTGCAATTGTTTCTCCAACAGCCGGACTGGCCATCCCTCTGTATAACGCCTGTACGGCTTTATTGGCAGGTTCCTGTCTCTGTGCAGCTTGACCGATTGCATGAATCTCCTTTGTAATTCCTGCCTTCTCCAGCGCCTTTGCGGCTTTTTCAGTAAGCCCCGCTTCCTTTGCAACCTGCGACACTGTCGCATAAGCAGCCATATTGCCCGCAATCTTTCCGCCCCCATAGGCATAAGGGTTCTGCGTCTTGTTCTTCTTCTCATATTCCTTTCCAAAAGCCTGAAGCCGTCTGGTCACTTCAACCTCATCCTGTAAATCCTGGTTATGAGTCACATTGGCGATCTTTTCATTTAAGGCATTTGAGGCATCTCCCAGCAGCCTTCCCATTCCAGTAATGCCGAATCCTCTTCCAAAGCCCTGAACTGCACTGGTGATTGGATTTTGATTCGCTACGCTCCATGCCGTTTGTGTATAGATGCTCTGATCCGGACGCCCTTCTCCCCTTGCGGACACTCGGACGCTCTGCGCTTCTTCCTTTGTGCCGTAGATTGCCTTTCCGTGCGCATCAACCCCCTTTTGATAGAGCTCCTGTCCGTTCTTTTGCACATGGTAGGGATTTGCTTGAATCCACTTCTTTGCTACTTCCTTGGCTTCTTTGATCTCTTCGGCATTCAATTTCCGCTTCGACATCAAGTGACTGTAGTATTCAATTTTCTGCCAGTCATTCATGTACGCGGTAGTCTTTTTGGATGCTGCAATTTCCACTTTCTTCTTCGCATCCTTGACGCCTTCCTTTGCTTCATTGAGCTCCTTTTGCGCTTCCTTCACCTTTTCCATCTGCTTGTGCACCCGGATCACCCCCCGCGCATGCGGGGAAAACGTACGGCGTCTGCATCCTGATCCCCAAGACAGCGGATCACCCCCGCGCATGCGGGGAAAACCCTTTTGATTTTTCTTTTTATCTCGCTAACCACGGATCACCCCCGCGCATGCGGGGAAAAACGTCCCCGCTTTCCGGCTGTACTATTGCAGGAGCGGATCACCCCCGCGCATGCGGGGAAAAACTAATCTCATATCTTACATAAGATTTTTGACTGTCGGATCACCCCCGCGCATGCGGGGAAAAACCCTTTGATTTTTTTCTTTTATCTCGCTAACCACGGATCACCCCCGCGCATGCGGGGAAAAACCAGATGGTCCTGAGGGAATTATCCCGGAATCACGGATCACCCCCGCGCATGCGGGGAAAACCAGTAGCACGTTTACAGGATGGGCAACGTCCTCGGATCACCCCCGCGCATGCGGGGAAAACAGGAGTACACGGTAGAGGGGCTTTTTAGCGCGGCGGATCACCCCCGCGCATGCGGGGAAAACAAATCTTGATTCCTAAAATGACCATGGACGGGCGGATCACCCCGCGCATGCGGGGAAAAACCGCAGAATTTGAACGTCTATGCGCCGCAGGAACGGATCACCCCGCGCATGCGGGGAAAAACGTGGATAACGATAAATATTATATGCACTATGCCGGATCACCCCCGCGCATGCGGGGAAAACGATGTATGACGATTTCAAGGAAAACGACGCGACGGATCACCCCCGCGCATGCGGGGAAAACTATCGTGAAGAAAACGGGTTGTCGCTTCGTGACGGATCACCCCCGCGCATGCGGGGAAAACCACAACGACCCGTGCAACCTTGCCCGCTTTAACGGATCACCCCCGCGCATGCGGGGAAAACTTAGTATAATTCTTATCCCCGGCGTTTGCTGTCGGATCACCCCCGCGCATGCGGGGAAAACGCGTGGGAGCAAATGCAAGCGGGACGGTGCGCCGGATCACCCCCGCGCATGCGGGGAAAACTCTGCCGTGGTTGCTTCTGTAAGCCCGTCAATTCGGATCACCCCCGCGCATGCGGGGAAAACTTTTTCACCTTGAAACGATCATAGGTAGTAGGCGGATCACCCCCGCGCATGCGGGGAAAACTGGCTTAATGTATCTTCTCAAGATACATTAGACGGATCACCCCCGCGCATGCGGGGAAAACTGGTTCTACAAAGATGAAAGGGGCAACGGTCACGGATCACCCCCGCGCATGCGGGGAAAACCTGTTCAGGCTGTATCTGTGCGTTCATATAAACGGATCACCCCCGCGCATGCGGGGAAAACTTCATATAACCGTCATATAGGGGTTGTTTTTGCGGATCACCCCCGCGCATGCGGGGAAAACCCCACGCATTAAGACACACACATGGTACAATACGGATCACCCCCGCGCATGCGGGGAAAACTGGCGCAAGAGAAAATGTAACAGGCATCTTTACGGATCACCCCCGCGCATGCGGGGAAAACACTTCGGAAATGTTATATTTCCGAGGTTAATCCTCATCCGATTCTTCAATTTCCTTTAACTTCTCATAAAGTTGTTGTGTCAAGCGGCAATCCGACAAAGCTCTGTGAGATTCTGTTATATCAAACTGAAAGTATTCTGCTAAAGTTAGGAGTTTATAGTCCTGTACATTCTCCAGCTTTCGCCTCGCAAGGGTTAACGTGTCAGTTATAGCATTATGTCTGGTCAAAAGCCCCTGTTCCTTACAAGCAAATTGTAAAAATCTCCAGTCAAATGCTGCATTATGGCTAACTATTCTGCTATCGCCAATAAATTCCAGAATTTCTTTTAATGACTGTTTAATAGTTTTTCCTTCTTTTTGTAACTGTTCTTTTGTAATTCCCGTAAGCTTCGTAATACTTGCCGGCAGTTCCGCACCATTCACTAACGTACTGTATGCCGCTATCTCCTTTCCTTCTTCTATTCGTATTGCGGCAAGTTCAATGATATGATCCTGCTGATGATTGAGTCCCGTTGTCTCCAAATCCAATACTACATAGTTGGAGGAAATCTGTTTCCGTTTATGTGCCTTTTGAATCTGCCGTATATGGTAAAACTGTTCTTCCCTGCTCATTTTAAGGACTGATTCATTTTTTTCTTCATCTACTTTCTGTTTTTTAAATCCTGGTTTTCGTACAAGCTTAATACCGTCCAAGTCCACCGGAACCCAGCTTGTGTTATGAACAGCAAAATCAAGTCTCTGCTCCCCATTGCTACTAAAAACCATGGTTGCCCTACCCTCATTTACGTTTTCACAGACACGCTTCCACAATGTTTCGCGAACACGCGCATTAATATTCCCCACATAAACCCCGGTAGATATTTCCAACAGCCATTTAGATAAATCACCACGAACCTTGGGCGGACAATCTGTTAATGAAATAACTATCATGTTTCACCTTCTGTCCTATATGAAGTTCCGTGTTTTACTTTATTTTGACGATTGTCCCAAAGGTATATCACCTCTTCTGTTTCATTCTCTATTTCCTCATCCTTTTCTGACAAGAGGAAATGAATATCTCTTACCATTCGTTCCAGTAAATGTTCGCGAGCCATAATATCGCGTACCTTCCTCCTCACATAAGCAGGTAAATCCGGAGGATCTTGTGCAGCCACCTCAAAGGCAATCGGGATTGTAAATTCCGCCTTATAAAGATCCGCTAAATCGTAGACAAAAGAAAGATCTCCTCCTACATGGACAAACCCCAGCCCCGGAGCACATCCCAAAGCCACAATAACTGCATGAGCAAGTCCATAAAGGCAAGCATGCCCCGCACTAAGCGCCTGATTAACCGCATTACTCTCGTCAAAATCTCCCATTTGATATACCCTTCCATTCCAAGGAATATTATACTCTCTTGAAAACTTACGGTAGATTTCTCGAACACGACTTCCCTCTCTGCCCCGGAGCTGCTGTAAAGTCAACTTACTTACATCCTCCTCAGGAAACGCATTGCATACATCTTCCTCACAACATCCAAATGCAGTCTTTGATTACTAACCAGTTTTGCCTGCTGTAATAAAAGACCAGCACGCTTAGTCAAAGGGCGACCACTGGCATAATAGCGAACACCGTGCTCACCTACCCAAATAACACTTACTCCGGCATCTCCAATCAATTCCATTGCTCTATGAGTAATACTACTGCCGGGTCCCAGCATCAAAACAGAAATAGCTGCTGCCGGAATATCTATCGTACCTTGATCATCCAATACCTCTATAGCGCTGTCGTGACGGTTTAATTTGCAATGCTCCAAATAGAGAAATGTCATCCTATCTTTCACTTGTGGTAATTCTTGTAGTTCCGGGCGTATCATTCCTGGAATTTCTTTCATCCTTTTCCTCCGATTAAAGATACGATAGTTAGCATCCCCATACCGTATGCTTTTCCTCGTCCTATCCCTTTACACAGAAGTATTTTAAATTTTTCTGGATTCACTACCGTAAGTATGCCTTCATAGCTCACTTCTCGAATCGCCACATGATTTTCTTTTTCGTCTTGTTTATAAAAATGATGCCATGTATTTCCCACAACATGAAATTCATCTTCTATCAAGGAAAAACCATATTTTTCTGCTCTTTCCATAAGCCATTCTTCCTGCTGTAATAGGGTGATACAAGCCTTTACTTTTCCACGCTTCCCTTCTTTGGCTCGGGAAATGCTCCTTGTCGGATTTGCAACTAAACGAAATCTCCACTTACTTTGTTCTGTAACTCGTGATAATAGCGTTCGATATTCTTTACTGGCATACCCTTCTTCAACATTGCCATATTCTTGAACAACTGTATCCAGTTTTGGTTTTTCTTCACTTAATATGAGAAGATATAACTTTCCATTTAGCATATCTAATCGCCAAAGATGACGTTTTCTTTCCGTAGGAAATGCACTTTCCACCATTCCATGAATTTTACTGCGAGAAGAAAGGAGTTTCCTAGTGTTCCTCTTATCTGTATCCAATTCCATTCTTGTTAGGTACACACCACACCTCCCCTATCAATTATACGTTTCATTATTTTGGGGCCCCTTATAGTTCTTCCATAGCATCATGTTCTCTCGTTACGGCATAATCTAACTTTTCTTCCATAATCCTCTCATCCTCTGATAGCCAAACTTCCCTTGCCCGTCGAAATCCAAATTCTCGTTTCTCCGGATTTAAAGATATGGGTAAATCTCGCACTATTGCTCCCATTCGCTCTCCATGTTCACAGTCAAGACGAATATATCGATAACTTTTTCTTACGCTTTCTGGAATTGAATTCAGGTTTTCTTCTTCTCTTAAAGCCGTCTCTAAATTCTTATCTCGAATTCCCAGTACTAAGGGTAGAGTCGGTGGACAGGATCGTCTTCCCAGAAAAAGAGGGAAATAGGGGTGTTTCAAAGCGGTTTCCAATTTTTCCATCAAGAGCCTATTCTCTGACTCTAACCCTACTAAGAAAATAGCATCCGATAAATAGTAACGTTCTGTAACAAAGGCCTTTTTCCCTTTTGCAGTGTGATAATCTTTGATGACTTCCCCATTACGATCCACACGAACGCCAAAGTGAAGTGTAGCAAGTTCAGATAAATCTGCATTTCTCGGTAAGCCAAGTGCCGCTGCCAGCATACCGATCACTCCGCTTTTTGAAGGTTCCCTATTTGTTCTTCTAATTTCAAATTTGGAATCTGTTCCCCACGCCTGCAATGGAGCTGCTAAGCGTAATAATAAGGTACTCATTGAACCCCCTTCTCACGTAAATAAGCCTTTATGTAATCCTCCAGATGAAGCAGAGTATCCTCTACTCTATCAATTTTGCAGATTTCTCCGAGCATATCCCCTGTTCCTAATGCCAATAAAGGTTCCGAAATAAAAATTTTTGATAGGTATTTTTTTGCATACTCTTTTAACCTCTCTATGGAAGGTGCGCTGTAGCCATTACGACTTATAATGGCTTCCTCAAAAAGCTCCACTCAAGTTCACCGGCTGATCCTCTCGAATTGTAATGTAGATCGCATCCGGAAGCGTACGATTCGCAAAACTATTCTGCTTTCCGGTCGGCATAGAATAGATAAAGGCTTTTGCGAATTCCTTAATAATCTTTTCCGGATTTTCTATCCACTTTGCTAATTCCATTACATTCACGGTAGAATATCGATATAATGTGGATGAATTAAATTCCGTAGTCCCCAGATGACTTGCCCCAGTGCTTTCAGGTAACAAATCATCTTCTGCAACAAAATAATCATATTCATTATGGATTGCATGGGTAGAAATGCTGTGCGCAACTTGCGCAGCTGCATCATAATTCAAAGAAGGATCCGTTGCCAGCATTCTTCCAAACAAAACCATTTCAAAACCAGGCAATTCTTTCAATGCCTCCTTGAATTTATTCTTATCCTTGCAACCTTCTACTGCAAGTTGTGCTAAGACTTTTATCTGAGCATTACTTATAAAAAACAGTGCTTCTAACACGTCCCTTTTTTTCTTCTCATCTTTTTTAATATTGAGTCCTGCATTTTTTAATGTATCAATGGCAACTTTTTTTCTCCATTTAAATCGGAATTGATTTTTTGAATCTCTATAGCGAGCTTATCCACAAAATACCTGCTTCTTTTTGACAGCTCATCATCCGCCATATTTTTCTTAAAATATTCTCTCATAGCATGCTTCCACGCCTGAGAGGAAACCCTGGCTCTTCTGCTACCACCATAAATTGCTGTCTTAGGGCTTCCTGTATCGTCTCTGTTAATACAGCTTGGCGGTACAGTCTGAATGACATGAAAATCAACAAACAATCTCTTATTATCCATAATTTATCCTTTCCGGGCTTCTTAGCCTCAATGCATCTTGACGCACACTCTCCTTCTACATCATTCGTTGAATATCTTAGTTCTAAATTGCTTTGTTCGGAACAGGAGGTTCTATAGCCTCGTCTTTTTTCGTACCTAGTTCCCTATAAAAAGCTCTCCCCCATTGCAGTCTAACGCCATCCATCCGTTCTAAATCCTGATAGTCATATAAATCCTTAGCCAGCCGGGCATAGTCTAATGCTATATTCTTTCGCTTGCATAATTGGATCATATTTCGTAAATGCCAACTCAATTCCATTAGATCCTCTGAAGTTGCTAATATGTTGAAACGCTTGACTAAAGCTCCTCCATCCCCTTCTTCTGCATTCTCTTTTTCTGCATCCTTATTTGCAAGTTGACCTATTCCATGCCCTAAACTGATTCCCTCTTGGTGCATCCATTCCTTTTTGCAAATCTTTTTCCTTGCTGATGCAATGCAAATAGGGTTAAGGCCGTATAAATTGCCCATTCTGAATGGCTTGGTTCTTTTCCCTTTCCTTCCAATTCTGCCGGCAAACCTTCAAAAAGCATATTCCATAATTCTGGCAAAGCTCCGGGGGTTGCACCGATTCCTCTTCTCATTATGGCAAGTTGAGCCCTTACCGTAGACTCCTGCGTACACTTTTGTAATTTCAACAGTTTATCTCTCACAAAATAAGATACACGACTTTTGTAATCTATTATTTTCTTCTCTTGCATCACATACACCTCCCCGTATTCTTTATCACCTCAACGCCGGATAAAGAGCATTGATGGATATACCGGTGCGGTGAAACCGCCTGTCCGGATGACCGGAAACCGCGAGTCCGGGCATAAGGAAACCGGTATATGTGCGGCGGAGCCGCCATCCCGAAGATGATGCTCTTCAGGATGGGACGCCAGTTAATGGGTTACTATTATTCGCTTAACGCCGGATCCAGTCCGTATACCTCTCTCATGGAACAGTAGCTGTCAGGATCAGTCGGAATGATGTTGATCTTGTAGGCATCGTGCTTGATGCGGTCAAGAATAGCTTCTGCCAAGGGGCTGTCATCGCCGCCGAGCTGGTCATACCAGCCACTGGGATCGTACTGCGAGCAGAAAATCGTGGAGGATTTTTTTCTCCGTCTGTGAAGCAGTTCCAGGATATCATGTTGTTCGGCTTCCGTCGGCTTCAGTAGGAGCCATTCATCAATGATAAGAAGGATGGGGTTGGCGTACTTAGCCTGGACCTTCTTGTAGGAGCCGTCTGTACGTGCCAAGTCGAGCTCAAGGAGCATGTCCGGAAGACGAACGTACTTTGTCTTGTAGCGCTGCTTGCAGGCTTCCATGCCGAAAGCGCAGGCCATGTAGGTCTTGCCACTTCCTGTGGCACCAGTGATGAACAGGTTCCGATGCTCCGTGATGTATTCACAGGTTGCCAGCCTTTCGATCAGGTTGCGGTTAAGCTTCCTGCCGGAAGTATAGTTGATATCGGCAATGTAAGCCTCCGGCTGGTCAAACCCGGCACCTTTGATCAGGCGCTTCAGGCTGTTGCTTTTGCGGTTGTTGTATTCAATGTCGACCAGCAGACCAAAACGATCCTCGAAAGGAACGTCCTTCATCTTAGGGTCATCCATCTGTGTGATAAAAGCATCTGACATAGAAGTCAGCCGCATTTCGATGAGTTTATCTATGGTGCTCTGGTTAGTCATGATCCTTACCTCCTGTAGTAGTCAGCGCCGCGAGTAATGGCGTGTTTGTTCTGAGTTGATGCAGCATTGGGAGCCTGAGACTCCGTATCGATGTTATCCTGCCCGGCTGCCAAGATGTTTTTAATGCTCTTGTAGCTCGGGCTAGCTGTGTAGGAAAGCGCCTTTCGGCACGCTGCTTCCAGCCGCTGGTCAGAATACTTATCTGCCAGCTTGAGAAGCCCCATACAGCTTCGGTAGGATTGTTGCTCAACCCTTTGGGAGGCAAGAATCGCGTTAACAACCTTGCAAGTATTGGTTCCAATCCGCTCTGCCCATTTACGGAAGCGGACACCGTTCCATTCCAGATAAGCCTGGTGATTGGTTGGCATGTGTTCCGTAACGGTGCTGTACTGCCCCTTCCGACCGTATAAACGCCGATGGGAGGCAATGCGGTTGTGATTGTAAAATATCTCGATAACTGTGTCAGTTATCCGCACATCCACCTTGCGTTTGATGAATTCGTAAGGGGTGGAATATAGCATTCCGTCAACGGATATGTGATAATTGAACTGAACGGTGGCTTGTTTCCATTCCGCCAATTCATAAGGGGTAGCCGGTAGCTTGGCCAATAATGGCAGTTCTTCGTCACGGAAGATCTCGTATCGGGTACCCTCTTTCTTTTGGAAGGGCCGATTCACGAATTCCTTCAGTTTCCTGCGGATGGCCTGATTTAGTTCAGCTAGCGAAAAGAACTGTTCATTGCGAAGAGCTGCAGTGATCCAGGTTGAGATGACACCCACAGATCCCTCAGCATTCGGCTTATCCTTTGGAGCCCGGACGCGGGCCGGTATGATAGCCGTGTTGTAATGCTCCGCCATCTCATGGTAGATGGTGTTAAGTTCCTGATGATACCAGTCGTTGTTATGGATTACTGCTGTCTTGGTATTATCCGGGACCAGGATGCGGGTTACGCCGCCGAAGTACTCATACATATGTACATGAGCAGTGATCCAGGCACGCTGTTTCTCGTTAATAAAAGCTTCAACGTAAGGATACTGGCTGTACGTCATAACGCCTACAAAGAGAAAAGCCGGGATGATCTCGCCGGTATCTGGATCCGTGATCTGAGCTGGATCTCCAGCCCAGTCAACCTCGATCTGTTCACCGGGCTTCCGGTTGATGTGCATAGTTGCCCGGCGTTTCTGCTCATCTTGCTGGATGTAATAGCAGAACTGAGAATACATAAGAGGCTCGTCACCGGACTGGCGGCATTCCTCCAGGTATTCCGTCCAGAGAAGCTTCTTGTTGACGCCATTTCGAAGCAACTCCTTCTGGATATAGTTGAAGTCAGGCATCCGTTTTGTTGATGACACCTGCTTCTGTGCGGATGGAAACAGCTTCTCCGCAAGAACGGCATCGGTCTCGTTGGCTTCTAACGGCCAAAAGATGTTGAGCTCTTTGGCACGTTTAAGCACACGGTTGACCGTTTTCTTGGATACACCGCTACTGTCAGCAATGTTCTGTTGACTGAGACCCAGGCTTGCCAGGCGCAGGATCTCTCTGTACTTGGTCATATGAGCGACCTCCTTAGAATTATTTACGCCGTGATGGCGCATACCATAATTCTAAGGCGTCGTATGTGTGGTTTCCATTGCCGGATTGAAGGTTTCCAGTCCCCGGAGTCACGGTTTCCTATTTACCGGAATAGCGGTTTCCGAAGGCCCGGACAATGGTGTCAGGGAGGCCGGAATACTCACATTGATTGTACGTACCAGCACTTCCATCGCCTTCGCAGCCGAATAATACTCTCTTTTCTCTATTGTTTTGGTTGTCTTTTTCATTGATTTATATGTCTTTTCCTTATGCACTCTTCCTATCACTGCGGTGGCACCCGCTTCCTTCACACATTCTCTTGCTCAGAAAAGAGCTGTCTTTCTAGCTACTCTCTGCCATTCCAACACTTTATTTTCCATAGCTTCCCCTATAGTACTAGGGTCGATAGAGTATAGCCATTCCCTAAATGGAAGGTCTATCATCGTGTAGTATACCTCGTTTCCCTTTTTCTCCTCTTTACTCGACCCTCCTTTCCTCCTTTTCGTTGGTTTGTTTTCATCACTTTTTTTCACAGTTTTTTCCAGCCGCCATGGCAACGTGTTTTTGAGAACACTTCAATCGCCACTGCAAGCTCTTCACATTTTGTTATTTCTTCAATGATTCGCTGATGCCATGACATTCCTGTCTCCTGTTCTATATCCGTCAGGAGATCTCTTGCAAAAGAAACAGAGTCTGTAAATGCATCTTCCACCTTGGCATTATTTTTATCATATTGAACAGAAACAATTCTAAATTCACAAGAATATCCCAAATTTCCCTTTAGTTGTCTATAGAGTGCTTGATTCCAGCGAATAATTCCGGGATATGGTCCTTATCACTCTTTCCAAACAAACTTCCGAATTCCCTCCATAGCTGACAATTTGCTTCATGCCTTTGGGGCACATAAGAAATACTTTTTCTCGCCTTCGGATGGATTTTTTTCCATTCTGTCATCTGCTCCGTAAACGCATTCTTTTCCTCAAAAAAATCACCACCTTGAATCCAGTACCCTATAATCCGGTTTGTTTCATCCCTCTCTAGGAGTAGCCTTCTGGATTGCCATGTTAGGAGTTCAGCTTGATTTCCCGGAAGAGGATACAGCTCTCTTTCTTTAACAGAAAGCTCATGCGTATCTTTCTCCCATATAGCTTTATTTGGCTTTTTCCCAACAATCTTGCCCATCCTTTAGAAGTGTCAGATTCAAGAGTAAAGTTTCAAATAGATTGTTTCCGACAGCAAAAATCACCCCCAGTTTGCCGAGCCACCCTAGTCCCGGTGAAGATTCATTCTTATCTTTTGCCTTATTTTGATTGGTTTCCTCTATACTTTCTTCCTTATTTTGCTTCTTCGTATTATCCTTAGGCGGTTTTAGTGCGCTATCATCAAAAGCATTAATATACACTAGCCATCTGGCAGCTTCCTTAATAGACAAATAGTTTTTACATTCACCACTTTGGCTAGAAAAGAGTCTCACCTTATGACCACTCTGTGAAATTTCTCCATTTAATTTACACGCTAGATACATGCTATCTTTTGAAATAAGCTCTTTTAAATTTGCCACCTGCCAAAATGGCCTCTCTTCATGGAATAACCAGAAGCGCTCTCGCCAGTCTTCAAGGTAACGATTGATGATATCTCTAGGAAAGTGTCTTAGATTCCAAAGCACCTGCCAGCGACGAAATACTTCTTCCTCCTGTTCCTCCTCTTCCATATCTGAAAGCAAATTTCTTTTTTCTTGTTCATCCACTCGTGAAAATACACAATGCAAAACTGCAAGCAAAAGACGCAAGATTGCAATGTCCTGTGCCGCTGTCTCTCCCGCTAAATCCTCATAAATATGCGCATTTTGAAAAACTTCTTTCAGAGATACTTCTTCCACCACGCAGTCCGGTCGCCGTACACGTATCCATTTCTCATCCAATAAATTAAATTCCGGTTCCCTCATCCTCTGTTCCTTTCCGGCAACACAAGCCTTCTTGCTCAGAGTAATGTAACTTAAACCCTGCAATTTCTGCCTCTAATTTTTTTCATCCAATAGCAAATACAACTCTTCCCGTAAAGCAATATCCTGCTTCCACTCCCCCGACAGTACCCTTTTTACGCATGACATTCAAATCTTGCAATGTTTCCCTAATCTTATAGGAATGGCTTAATGCCCCGGGTAACTTTTACACTTTGGCTTAAGATTCTCCGCTTTTTCTTCTTTAGAAGGAATGTATTTTATCGGTACCTTGTCTCCCCCACACTGCCATGGTAAATAATAAATTCCATCTTCACGTTTTACAAACAGCAAGACCTCAAGGCTATTTTTCACTATCTCTAACCTGGGCCTGCGCCGTCTCCTCACCCAAATTAATATCCACTCCACTAAGCCAGCCTTCTAGGCTTTTTCTTGGCTTGTTAATACGATAGGTTTTGGCCTTTTCCTCTTTTGTAGCTCTTTTCCTTCTCTGATCGACACATGCCCTCTCATATTCAGCTTCTTCTGCACTATTTTCCCACGTCGGTTCCCAGTCTCCATAGCAGTCCTGCACCAAATCAGGAATATCTGACGGTAGCTGAATGACTGCGGGCAAGCGCTTCTTTGTCCGCATCAAAAGATACTCTCCGTAAATTGCCTGCGATCCGGATTCATAGCCTCCATCACCCGCTTCAATCACGAAGCATTGTGCTTGTTGAAGTTGCTTCGGCCGCATCTCATTATGAATCAAATGGCGATGCAAACGTCCTAAGCGCTGTAGAAATAGATCCATAGGGCATAGGTCTGTCATCATAAAATCTCCATCAATGTCAAGACTTTGTTCTAAAACGGATGTTCCTATGATAACCAATCGTTCTCGTTCTTTCTTTCCAGAAAACTTGCCTAAATTCTTCAATAACTCCTGCTCTCTATTTACACGATCCGGCATCACGAAAGCACTGTGTAACAAAATAATACGGTACTCAGGCATCTCTTTTTGTAGCTCTATTGAAAATTGCTGTGCCCGTCGGATAGTACTAAGGATAACGATTGCACATCCCCCATCCTTTAATTTTTCTCGCAGAGTTATTACACGCTCAGGATCTTTAACCCATCTTATTTGCACGCTATAATGATTCGTTTTCACTTGAAAAGTTTTGTAATGAATATCCTTCCCATCTGTCCATGTCAGCAGTGGATATGAACGGGAATTCCTCCAGTTTTCTGTCTTCTCCTCACATGTTGTCTCATCCCGTTTTCTCTTCTCTTTTTTTGTTGTATTCAAGTAGGCGTCTATAAAAGCTACACGTTGTCTTTCCGGTAAGGTCGCAGACAACAAAATAACTGGCACGTGATAAGCACCTAGCCAGCAAAGTGCTCTTTCCAAATATACACTCATGTATGCATCATAAGCATGGCACTCATCAATGATTATGATTTTCCCTGCCATTCCCAGATGTCGAAGCATCAAATGCTTCTGTTTCAGCGCCGCCATTAGAATCTGATCAACTGTCGCAATCACAAAATCCGAAAGGAGGACTTTTTTTCGTCCCAAGAAAAAAGAGTGTACAACAAGACTCTTGTCCTCATCCTCTCCTATACAAGCCTCTCCTAAAAAAATTTGTTCTTTCCTCTTCCAATAAAAACCGCATAGTCCTGATTTAATTCAGCCTTTCCATGAGCTAATCGAATGGAAAGTTTCTCCATATATTCCGACTGTTCATTTGCCCAATTTTTTGATGCGAGGAAAAAAATACCATTGGCTGTTGCTTGAGTTGGAAGTCCAAAAACAGCCCTCCGCTCCCACCAGTTCCGGCAAATATTTCAGCAGCAGCCAAAGCAGCTTCTGTCTTCCCAATCCCCATTTGTGCCTCCATAATAAAAATACCGGGATTCTCAACAGACGTTGCTGTTTCCAATGCTGCTTTTTGTAGCGCATTGGGAAAAAATCCAAAACGTTCTGAAAATTCTTTTTCTCCCATCCCCAGCAAGATTCGGCGCCCAAAAAGTCGGCAAATTTAACTTTTTCCAACCACTCTGAATCCTTTCGGGATATATTTCCTCTTTTCTATTCTCTTCAACGGAAATAGTAGGAAAATAATATTGATTGCTGGCAACCCAATCCGCCATAATAAGAAGCCCTGACAGAAGTACACGTTGTGTTCCGGAAAGCTCAGGTAACTCCTCTTTATCTTTAAATCCACTATGCTCTAATGCATATTGCAGGAATTCTTTCCATAGGCTTTCCCAACTCTCCTGATCTTGATCTCTTCCCCGAAGATTCACAAGGTAAGAAAAAAACATTTCTTTCTCTAAATGATCTTGTGGCGTACCATGATGAGCGCCTACTATCTCACAGATTCCTTCTTGCATGTCAAGCCTTTGCAATAGAATCTGCCCGGCTAATGCATGAGGCATACTGAAAGAGGATGTTCCAACGTGAGACCCGAAGTCTATAGCACTAGGGATTTCTAGGCCCCCCTCCAGTATTTTCTCTCGAATACCAGGCAATTTGTCTAGAATTCGAACTTGAAATATTGCCGTTACCTTACCAATATCATGTATCAGCCCCAAAAAAATACAAAGCTTCCGATAAACCCCTTCATGTTCTTTTACAGTTCCACCTATCCCTCTACAGAGTTCTCTTCTGAGGGACTCTGGCACCCAGTGCTTCCAAAGCATTTCCATAATACCCGCAGTATCTCGAGCATGCATCCAAAGAGGTATCCACCTAGTGTTGTCCTTCGGGTCTGTCTTTCCTGCAAGATAACGCAACATATCTTTTTTATCCATCCACGCATTCCGTTCTACTTTTATCTTGTGCAATCTGATATATATCAATTTTTTCTTGTGTATATATAGCATTATTTTTAGCATTTTTCTGTATACAGTAAAGTTATGTTCTTACATGATGCTAGGACGTATCTCCTCTTCCGAAATGGCACAGATGACAATTTCTGCACCATGAAAAATTTTTGCAGAAAGCAACTAGAGATAAAGTACAATAAAGTTCGCGAAAACTGAATAGACAAGAGAAAAAGCCATTAAAAGCTCATGCAGAATGATTTACGACAAAACAAACAACTACAAAGGAGAACTCTCGATGGCTCAGAAACAGAGTAACACAAATCATTCGAACTTACTATTCGGCTTTATGAATCAAGCCGTCCTATGCTCAGCATGCTGAAATGGCTCTGTAAACAGAGGATGGCAGCTGAGGGTTCCATGAAGCTGAGTGTCGATAAGCGCGAGATTCGGCGTCATGCCAGCGTGGTTGGAATTCCCCAT
>BNJV01002024.1_pt1 | contig 17781 bp, 14 predicted proteins | sample 8540591 | NCBI WGS metagenome assembly BNJV01 (sample SAMD00202457, study PRJDB9452) | human saliva metagenome | host: Homo sapiens
CAGTGCAACTTCAATTAGATTTGCCAGAGATGTTGTGGGTTGTGGTGGCAGTTCGATGCCGCTGACGGTGGCTTCAAAATATTTAAGACGTGAATAGTGCAGTGAGCTTAATAAATCTATCTGAAAGAGGACGTATCTTGGCTAAAGTGAGGTGATCGTGATTATCGTGTTATAGCTATTGACGATTTCCTCAGATTAATTTGAAGAGGTTGAAACCGTGTTGCCGAGGCTAAGATATTACTTTTATTATAGGGGCAGGTTTGGGACTCTCAACCAAAAAAAACTAATCAGTTAGATGGGTTTTGATCTCTAGTTCCCTCTTCAGCCTTAGCTATGTAGTAGACACAATTTATCGCATTCATGGATTCAGCGAAGTCGCTTACCGTAAGTAGAAAAAGAAACGACATCGTTCAGAGTGAAAAAAGCATCCACTATCAGTTTTTGAAGGATTACAGGTAACAACTCTGAAGTTGAGTTATATGAGCCTGGTATGCCTGCTACTTACAATACTCGATGTTGCAAGTATTCAGACAGACAATCTCTTTATTTGATTATTCACTCTTGTTGAGGGGCACTATGCAAACTTTTATATGTAATCCCTATCTGTCTTTTGTTTTGGTCAGTTTTTGTTTTTGTTAAGTGGCTCATTAACCACATATGGGGATGGCGTGCAGCGATTGACTTTGCCTTTCTCATGATATTTCTCAGTTATTTACCACGTTGATTCTACTATTACGATTGCGGGCTTGGCATTCTCTTCATGTCGGTATTTTTAACGCGTCGAGGGTATAAGTATAACTTCATCACTGATATAGTATGTACAATACTCTTTCAACATTTGCTAGGGCTGGCTAGTGATCGCCAGTGCTTAAACCAGCTTCTATACATATTATCGATCATTCATGGTAGGAGTCGACTCAACTGGTTTGCTCAATCACTGTCACCCATGAATACGACTATGCTTCACTGTTTTGTTTTAAAATTATTTCTTATTTATCGGGCAAAGAAAAACGCAACTAGAGATTCTGAAATGCGTTTTTTATCTGATCCCAGCAAGTTCGAACCGACACAGATTCGTAATGCTCTATCAGCTGAGCTATGGGACCTCAACGCTATTGTTTACAGACATATAGCAACATGTCAATACTTTGTAAAGCAAGATAAAAACAGACGTAAAAATTCGATAGTTAGCAAAATTTAATATTTTGAAAAAGTATAGACAAAAATCGAATACTCTGATATAATAATGAAAGTGTTAACGAGATAAAAATCTCAGAACTTAGATCCGTTGGTCAAGGGGTTAAGAACCGCCTTTTCACGGCGGTAACACGGGTTCGAATCCCGTACGGACTATTTTTGCTACTTAGCAGTTTTATCCGCCATAGCTCAGTTGGTAGTAGCGCATGACTGTTAATCATGATGTCGTAGGTTCGAGTCCTACTGGCGGAGTGATAAGACACCTCAAGTTGTATAGCTTGAGTTTTTTTGTACCCAAAGTTAAATAGGTCTGGAACACTTGTTCCAGACCTATTTAATTTAAGATAATCAGCTTTTTTGAATAATAGTTGTTTTTCTGATGAAGTAAGCGTAGCAACAAAATATGATACTTGCCAATAGACTAATCAATGAACCTGTCTTAAGTCCATAGGGAATAAAGGTTAGAACAACTTTTCCTTTTCCACTAGGGACATCGACTTTCATGAACCCCTTTTGGGCTCGTTGAATCTTAACTTTTTTATGATTTATGGTCGCTGTCCATCCCTTATCATATGGAATGGTAAAGAATAGTGAGGCATTCGTTTTACTGCTATAATCAACGAACACTTTATTTTTTGACGTAGTAACCTTGCTATCACGTTCATTAATAGTATCCATAGCTATCTGATAGTTTTGAGTATCAAGGGCATAAAAACTAGGATTATCAAAGGATATTGCTTTATTGCCAGAGAAACTAAGTTTGATGGTAACCATTGACTCTGTTTCAAAGTAGCCAAGGTCAAAAAAATCAAAGGTATTGTCAGTAACTTGATTCTTTGTCACACCATTTACAGTAATTGACAGAGAGTGGTTATTGTCATCAGACCAAGAAATATTAGGAATACTAACATAGAGTTGACTATGTGGTGGAGCAATAACTTGATAGGTTATTGTTACAAAATCTTTATTCGAGTTGCTAACGTTTTTAGCCACGCGCTGATTCAAAGATCTAGCATCCTTATCAAACAGTTGAGATGGAGCTCGTTTAAAATAGGTTAAGTTAAGTCCAGAGAGAGTATTCAGCAAGCTAGTTTGATTGTCAAGCGTATTGACAGTGAAGTCAATATTATTGTAAATGCCATCAGTTAAGATAGCAAGCTGGCTTGCATTATTATTTTGATAAAGTCCCATTGTTTTCTCAGAAGTTACGTGATTAAAAACCATACTTATTAAGGTCAAAGTTCGATAAATTATATTTTTATTCCGAAGAGACTATCAGCGATAATGGTGTTATTTTTGGTAACGTAGGTTTAAATTAGTCCCTTCAGATTTGAAGCCTAACCTATCGAGTGTAGAGCTTGAAGCGGTATTTCGAATGGATGAAAACTGAGAAATACCATTATAATTGAATTTCATACTGTCGTTACCAGTTTGAGCCTCTAACCTTTCAGTACGGTAAAAAGTCTTATTCGCTTGCTTAGTTTTTGAAACTAGTTTTTGTAATGGCAGACATATTTCGTAGATAGCCTTCACGAGTTGGGAATACCCACTCATTTCCCAAGAGCTCCAACAACATAGTAAGTACTTAATGTAAGCTCAAAAATGCAGAATAAGAAGGTGAAACAGCGAAAAACACTCCCAGGAATCTGCTGGCTAAAATAGCTAGTAAATAGAATGGCATAGGCTAGGAGAAATGCTAGACTTAATAGCCAGGAGACTGGTTCAATGAAGCTATAGTGAGATTGAAAGATCCAAGTTAGTAAGTAAGTGGTACTCAATCCTAAGAAAGATAGGAGGAGCCTTTTAAAAGAAAACTTTCTAATTCGGTTGAGTGTTTCTCCTGCTAAAAGAACAGTTAGGAGAGATAGGAGCCAAGAATAGCGATGGAGAAACATGTTAGGCGCGTGCATACCTTGCCAAAACAAATCAAGAGGCTGTAAGTAGAAGCTAGCGATAAAGAAAGCTACTAATAAGAGGTAACCTAGACGTAATGATAGCTTGATTTCCCTACTAATAAAGAAAAGTAGAAAAAGAATCAAAGGTAAGATTCCCACATAAATCATAGGGATTGATCCGAATTTAGTAGTATCATAAACTCCAACGAGATTTTTCGCAAAGAAGTCAAAATAATAGGTAGACTCTGTCAACAAACTTGACGCACCTGTAAATTTTTCACCATGTGTTGTCAAGTCAAGTAGCGTTGGCAGCAGCATGATAGCACTACTTAAACCAGCTAGTATAGAGACAATTCCAAAGTCTATGAAATGAAGAATCTTACTCTTCCACCCCTTGATAGTTATCAATTGTACTATGGTGTAAAGGGTTAGGAAAATAGCCATCATATATCCAAAATAGTAGTTTTGGATAAAAAGGCAGGTTAGACTAAAAAAGTATAAGCCCCGTCTATTGAATCTTAGTAAGAGGTGTAAACCTAATATGATTAGAGGTGCTAGAATAAAGACATCTAGCCAGGTGTTAATTTCTAACTGACTGGTAGCAAAGCTCATCAAAGCAAATCCTGTAGAAAGACATAGGATGAAACTTCTTGACACTTTTGTAAAGAGACGCTTAAAGCTAAAAGCTCCTGAGAGCCCAATAAGACCAAACTTAAGCAGTGTTATATAATAAAAAGCATCGGCCATTTGGTTGACAGTAAAGAAATAGTAGTAAAGTGGAGACAAGAAGGAACCTAAGTAATAGCTTGTTAGAGCATAGAAATTAAGACCTAGCCCACTTGTAAAGGTGTAAAAGAGGCTCCCATTTCCATGAAGTATATTCCGAAGTCCAGTTGCAAAAATCACATACTGATGAAAACCATCACTTGTTAAAATAGTCCGCTCACTACCAGGATAGATTTTTTGGCTATACAGCACCCCTATCATGATTAGTACGGGCAAGAAAAAAGCAGCCAGATAAAATAATAAAGTCGTATGGTATTTTTTATTTGTCATAATGATACTAAGACAGGTTGGGATATCCCAACCTGCATCTTTTTATAGTTTAATCAGCCCATAGTGCTTTGACTTTAACTTGCACTTCTTCATTTTCAAGGAACTCATCATAAGTTTCATCAATACGGTCAATAACCCCATTTTTAGAAACAACTACGATGTGGTTCGCTATTGTTTGAATAAATTCATGGTCATGACTGGCAAAGATAACAGACTCTTTGAAGTCACGGACGCCATCATTCAGACTGGAGATTGATTCCAAATCCAAGTGATTAGTAGGATCATCTAGAAGAAGGACGTTAGATTTCAAAAGCATGAGTTTAGAAAGCATGACACGTACCTTTTCTCCCCCTGAGAGAACACTAACAGATTTATTAACCTCATCCCCTGAGAAGAGCATACGCCCAAGGAATCCACGCAAGAAGGTATCATCATCTTCACCTTTTTCGGCAAATTGACGAAGCCATTCGAGAATTGATTCACCGGATGCAAAGTCTTTAGAATTGTCTTTTGGAAGATAAGAGCGGCTGGTAGTAACACCCCATTTGATTGTACCTTCGTAGTCAATATCATCGGCAAGAGCACGAATTAATGCAGTTGTTTGAATATCGTTTTGACCGATGATGGCAGTCTTATCTCCTGGTCGCAAGATGAAACTAATGTTGTCAAGAATAGTCTCACCATCCATCTTAACAGTGAGATTTTCAACTGTTAGAAGGTCATTACCGATTTCACGTTCTGCTTTGAAATTGATGAATGGGTATTTACGACTTGATGGGACGATTTCTTCTAGCTCAATTTTATCAAGCATTTTCTTACGAGAAGTCGCTTGTTTAGATTTTGAAGCGTTGGCAGAGAAACGTGCAACGAATTCTTGAAGTTCCTTAATTTTTTCTTCTGCTTTGGCATTACGGTCAGCCTGCAAGCGTGCAGCCAATTCTGAAGATTGTTTCCAGAAGTCATAGTTACCGACATAGAGTTTGATTTTACCAAAGTCAAGGTCGGCCATATGCGTACACACCTTATTCAAGAAGTGACGGTCATGGGATACGACAATGACTGTATTTTCAAAATCAATCAAGAAATCTTCAAGCCAAGAGATAGACTGGATATCAAGACCATTGGTAGGTTCGTCAAGAAGAAGTACATCAGGTTTACCAAAGAGTGCTTTTGCAAGGAGCACTTTCACCTTGTCACCATTAGCCAATTCACTCATGTTTTGATAGTGAAGGTCTTCTGGGATATTTAGATTCTGAAGTAATTGTGAGGCTTCGCTTTCAGCTTCCCAACCACCTAATTCAGCAAAGAGTCCTTCTAATTCAGCAGCACGGACACCATCTTCATCTGAAAAATCTTCTTTCATGTAGATGGCATCTTTTTCTTTCATGATATCGTAGAGGCGTTCATTCCCCATAATAACAACATCGATAACGCGTTCTTCTTCATAGTCAAAGTGGTTCTGACGAAGGACAGAAAGACGTTCATCAGGACCAAGCGAGATGTGCCCTGTTGTTGGTTCAATATCACCAGCTAAAATTTTCAAAAAAGTGGATTTACCAGCACCATTAGCACCGATAAGACCATAAGTATTACCTGGCGTGAAGGCAATGTTAACATCATCAAAAAGTTTACGATCGCTAAAACGAAGCGATACATCTGATACAGTAAGCATATAATATCCTTTATTTTTATTCTTAACTACTATTTTACGAGAAATTAGACTTTATTTCAATCGATTTTACAAGGGATTGATAAAGTCATTTGGAACTCTTTGGTAATCTTTTTGGAGGCTAAATCCACGTCCCATAACTGTAGAAGCAGGAACAATGACGATAAAGGCAGTTTCATCTATTTTTTGGATTTCTTCTTGGACTTTTGGAACCTCATGAGTTGACAAGGTAGTCATAATCATATTTTGTGCATGTCCGGTATGTCCACCAAGAACTGGGATTTTTGTTGCTCCTCGATCAGCCACTCTAGTGATGTAGTTTAGGATTTGTTCACTATTTTGCGAAATGATTAGAAGATTTCGTGATGAATTGAGTCCGACCATCATTTTATCAATTGTAAGAGAAACAACTCCAAGTGAGAGAATGGAATACATAACAGTATCAGGAGGAAAGGCAATAGCACTGATTGCGACAATGATCCCATCGACAATAAGTAGTACCATTCCTAGTGGGAGTGGCGTATATTTGTTGAGAATTTGTGTGATAATTCCAGTTCCTCCAGTTGAGGAATTTCCATAGAAGACTATTCCTAGTCCTAGCCCTAATACAATCCCACCAAAAATAGCAGCCAACAAAGGTTGTTTGGTGAGTGTAGGTAAGCCCTCAGTTAATTTAATAAAAGTTGGGAAGACAAGAGACCCATAGAAGGTTTTTAGGAGAACTTCGCGTCCAAGAAAGAACCAACATAAAATTAACAAAGGGATGGTTGTTGCTAAGACGAAGTTAGCATTATTCCAACCAAAAAGGGCGTTTAAACTAATGGCTAGTCCTCCGACACCACCTGAAGCAATATTATTCTTAACTAAAAGTGAGTTATAGCCAACCGCAGCAATAAAAGAACCGAGTGTAACTAAAAGTATGTCTATTATTCGACGTTTCATATATTATCTCCTAGAAATGATATTCTTATTATCAAGTCTTTTTAAGTTTCCGTCAAGTAATGACTATTTTGGTTGTATCTGAGGTTGTGTTTCACGTGAAACTAGAAACATAATCTTGACAAAAATAGATAAAACAATGTAGAATAATAGTCATCAGAAGAGTAATTCTATCCTTTTTTATAGAGAGCTGGTGGTTGCTGAAAACCAGTATGAAGGTGGAATGAATGGGCTGAAGAGAATTGACGATTAACGTGAACACATAAACGTTAGGTTTGGCACCCCTTATCGTGCAACTTCTTTGTTGAGAAGGTTTGAGATGATAGCTGCAGAAGAGTTATCAACTGAGGTGGTACCGCGTATCAAAAGTGATTAACGCCCTCACGCATGTTTTTGCGTGGGGATTTTTTTGTATTAGAGAGGTAATTATATGACGAAACCTATTATTTTGACGGGAGACCGTCCAACAGGGAAACTTCATCTAGGACACTATGTTGGTAGTTTAAAAAATCGTGTCCTTTTACAAAACGAAGATAAATATAACATGTTTGTCTTCTTGGCTGATCAGCAAGCTCTTACGGATCACGCAAAAGAGTCAGAGATCATCAAAGAATCAATTGGGAATGTTGCTTTAGATTATCTCTCTGTAGGTTTGGATCCAGCGAAGTCAACTATTTTCATTCAAAGTCAGATTCCTGAGTTGGCTGAGTTGACTATGTATTATATGAACCTAGTTTCATTGGCACGTTTAGAGCGTAACCCAACGGTTAAGACGGAAATTGCTCAAAAAGGTTTCGGAGAATCGATTCCAACAGGCTTTCTAGTTTATCCAATTTCTCAGGCAGCTGATATCACGGCCTTTAAAGCAAATTATGTTCCTGTAGGTAATGACCAAAAGCCAATGATTGAGCAGACACGTGAAATTGCACGTAGCTTCAATCATACTTATAATTGTGATATTTTGGTTGAGCCAGAGGGGATCTACCCTGAAAATGAAGCTGCAGGACGCCTTCCAGGTCTAGACGGTAATGCTAAGATGTCTAAATCCTTGGGTAATGGTATCTTCCTTTCAGATGATGAGGACACTGTTCGTAAAAAAGTCATGAGCATGTATACGGATCCAAATCATATTCGTGTGGAAGATCCAGGCCAAATTGAGGGTAATATGGTTTTCCATTATCTTGATATCTTTGGTCGCGAAGAGGATGCTACTACAATTGCTGAAATGAAAGAACATTATCAACGAGGTGGTTTAGGAGATGTGAAGACAAAACGTTATCTTCTAGAAATCTTAGAACGTGAGTTAGCTCCAATTCGTGAACATGCCGTTTTAGAATATGCCAAGGATATGGGAGAAGTTTTCCGTATGCTTGAAAAAGGTAGTCAAGCAGCGCGTGAAGTTGCTGGACAAACATTGGCAGAAGTAAAAGAAGCAATGGGAATTAATTATTTTTAGAAATAAAAAGTAGGGACTCAAGATAATCTGGAGCCCTATTTTTAGTTGGAAAAAGGTTTTCTTAGAATCTTATGCGAAATCTGTTGACAAATCATTTTAGCATGATATGATATTATCAATTAAAAAATAGACTGGGGTTTCTGTACCTCCAAACTTTGAGAAAAGAGGACGATTATAATGTCAAATTGGGACACTAAATTCTTGAAAAAAGGTTACACTTTTGATGACGTATTGCTTATTCCTGCGGAAAGTCATGTTCTACCAAACAACGTCAACTTGAAGACGAAATTGGCTAAAAATTTGACATTAAATATCCCAATTATCACTGCAGCCATGGATACGGTAACAGATAGTAAGATGGCTATCTCAATTGCTCGTGCAGGTGGTTTGGGTGTCAGTCACAAAAATATGTCTAGTGCGGAACAAGCTGAAGAAGTTCGAAAAGTAAAACGCTCTGAAAATGGTGTCATTATTGATCCATTCTTCTTAACGCCTGAAAATAAAGTTGCTGAAGCTGAAGAGTTGATGCAACGTTACCGTATTTCAGGGGTTCCAATTGTTGAGACACTTGAAAATCGTAAATTGGTTGGTATTATCACAAACCGTGATATGCGTTTTATCTCTAATTACGATACTCCAATTTCAGAACACATGACTTCTGAAAAATTGGTCACTGCTCCAGTTGGAACAGATCTTGAAACAGCTGAAAGTATTCTTCATGAGCATCGTATTGAAAAGCTACCTCTAGTTGATGAAGAAGGTCGTTTGTCAGGACTCATTACTATTAAGGATATCGAAAAAGTTATCGAGTTTCCTAATGCAGCTAAGGATGAATTCGGTCGTCTTTTGGTAGCAGGTGCTGTAGGGGTTACTTCTGATACCTTTGAACGTGCAGAAGCTCTCTTTGAAGCAGGCGCAGATGCTATTGTCATTGATACTGCACATGGTCATTCATCGAGTGTTCTTCGTAAAAATTGCTGAAATTCATGCCCGCTTCCAGACCGTACTTTGATTGCAGGGAAATATTGCAACAGCTGAAGGTGCCCGCGCACTATATGACGCAGGTGTCGATGTCGTTAAAAGTAGGTATCGGACCAGGTTCTATTGTGCAACACGTGTGGTTTGCGGGTGTGCGGTGTTCCTCAAGTCACTGCTATTTACGATGCTGCTAGTGTTGCGCGTGAATACGGAAAAACAATCATTGCTGATGGTGGTATCAAATACTCAGGTGATATTGTAAAAGCTCTTGCAGCAGGTGGTAATGCTGTAATGCTTGGTTCTATGTTTGCTGGTACTGATGAAGCACCAGGTGAAACTGAGATTTTCCAAGGTCGTAAATATAAATCATATCGTGGTATGGGATCAATTGCAGCGATGAAGAGGATCAAGCGATCGTTACTTCTAGGTGCAGTTAATGAAGCGAATAAACTTGTTCCAGAAGGAATTGAAGCCGTGTAGCTTATAAAGGTTCACTGCTGATATTGTATTCCAATTGATTGGCGGTATCCGTGCAGGTATGGGGTATACAGGTGCAGAAGATATCCAGGCTTTACATGACAAAGCTCAGTTTGTTGAAATGTCAGGTGCAGGACTTATTGAAAGTCACCCTCACGATGTTCAAATTACCAACGAGGCGCCTAACTACTCAGCTCATTAATAAACATAAAAGTACTTATCTCAGATAAGTACTTTTTGTTTACAGAGATATTTACAATAAGTTTACAACGTATTTACTTGAGTATAGTTGTTAATAAAGGATTTAGGCTGAAAGGTTTTACAACTTATTAGGTGATGCTTGTCACATCTGTCAATTGCCAAAAAATAGAAAAACAAGCCATTTAATCGACTTGTTTTTCATAAATATTACCATTCTTGACTAAGAAGGTCTTTAAATCAGGTGGTAGGTTACTCAGATGATCAAGTGAAGTTGTCGTCATGAAGGTTTGAACCTCTTCGTCAATACTTTCTAACAGTTTAAGTTGACGGTGGTTGTCAAGCTCACTCATGACATCATCGAGGAGAAGAATAGGAAATTCACCTGTTACTTTTTTTATCAGAGCAATCTCAGCCATTTTTAAAGAAAGAATGAGGCTACGTTGCTGCCCCTGACTGCCGAAAGATGCGTTCATGTCATTGATGTAAAATGTCAAATCATCCCTATGTGGACCAACACCAGTGTTCTTTTTGAAGATATCTCTTTTGTGATTTTGCTTTAACGTGGTTAAAAATGATTCGCGAATAACTTTGTTATTTTCCAGTGGAATATTAGATTCGTAGGAGATTTTAAGGCGCTCTATATGATTTGAGAGGTTACTATGATGTCTATCTGCCTCCTCCTCTAATTGCTTGATAAATTCTAGTCTATGTTCGATAACTCGTGCTCCAAAATCGGAAAGCTGTTCATCTAACACTGAGAGGAAATTAATGTCTACATTGTCAGTAGATTTGAGATAGGCATTACGTTGTTTGAGTACATGATTATAACTTGATAAGTCTGAGAGATAAACAGGCTTAATCTGTCCTAAATCAATATCTATAAATTTACGCCTTAGGCTTGGAGATCCTTTTATAAGTTGTAAATCCTCAGGAGCAAAGAGCACCACCGTCATGTGACCGATATAATCGGATAATTTAGCTTGTTTGAGATGGTTGACCTTTGTTATGCGTCCTTTATTAGATAAACTGATTTCCAGAGGTAGCTTCCCACTATGACGATGCACGATGCCGTTCAGTTTGAGAGTATTTTGTTGAAATTGAATCAGTTCTTTATCTGAACGGGTCCGATGACTACGTGTCAATGCTAGAAAATAGATTGCCTCAAGAATATTTGTTTTTCCTTGAGCGTTGCGACCAAGAAAAATATTGAGATGAGGTGAGAAGCTCACAGAGGCTTCAGTATAATTTCTAAAGTGTTGAATATCAATTTTTTCGAGCCACATAGTTAGGTTCCTGGAAAACGAACGGGTTTTCGTTTAGTTTTATTGCTTTCTTTTGACGGATGTGCTTTTTGTTTCTTTTTATTATCCTGATTCATTTTTTTAACAATGGCAGCAACACGTGCTTTTTCAGCGACTTCTTTTTGATGTTCTTCAATTTCATTTGTCGTTGGAGCTACAATCGTTATTTCAATTTCCTCAGACGGAATGGTAATAACATCTCCATAACGAAGTTTTTTTCCACGACGTTTTTCATCCTCACCGTTGAATAAAACGGTATTATTAGCCAAGAAACCTTTTATAGCTCCGCCACTATGAATGATACTTAATTCTTTTAAAAGTGCCTGCAGTGTGATGTATTCATCAAATAATTTATATTCCATAGTACCTCAACTTTCTCTTGAGATAAGATAGCATAAAAATGGTATAATTGGAAGCATAAACTTTTTAGAGGTTATCAATGAAAATTGCTGATGGTGTCTATGTACACTTCATTCCAACACAAAAATATAAAACTAATCGTATTGTTTTTCGAATGACAGGTTCTTTGAATAAACAAACAATTGCTAAACGAGCCCTAGTTTCACAAATGTTAGCTACAGCCAATCAGACGTATCCAACAGTACAGTCTTTTAAAGAGAGACTAGCTTCTCTTTATGGAACACAGTTGTCAACTAGAGTGTCAACTAAAGGGTTGACACATAGCGTTGACATCGAGTTGACATATCTGAAAGATGCTTTTATTCCTACGAATGAAGGATTATTTTGGGAAGTGCTAGGATTTTTGAAAGATTGTCTTTACAAGCCACTGTCAAGAGTAGCTCAATACCAAAATAAAGTATTTGACATAGAAAAACAAAATTTAATGACCTACCTGGACGTTGATACAGAGAATAATTACTATTACAGTGAAGTTAAAGGAAGAGAGCTTTATTTTGTAAACGAGGGATTGAAAGTTCCCAAATATGGTCAAGTAGAACTTGTTGAAGCAGAAACCTCGTTTACAGCTTATCAAGAATTTCAAAGCATGTTGACAAGAGATCGTATTGATATCTTTATGGTTGGTGAATTTGATGATTATCAAGTACTCCAAGCGTTACATCGTTTTCCTTTGGAGGGACGTCAAGTTGATTTACAGTTTAGCTATAGTCAACCTTATGTCAACGTTGTGAAAGAAAAGATAGAACCTAGACAGAGTAGTCAATCTATTTTACAGCTAGGGTACCAATTTCCGTGTCAATATGGAGATAAAGATTACTTTGCTTTAATTGTATTCAATGCCATGTTCGGTGAATTTGCCCATTCAGCCTTGTTTACAACACTTAGAGAAAAGGAAGGGTTGGCTTATTCAATTAGTAGTCAATTTGATATCTTTACAGGTTTACTGGAAGTTTACGCTGGAATTGAAAAATCTAATAGAAATCAGGCTATGCGAGGAATTAGTAGAGAATTGAATTACATTAAATTAGGACGTTTTTCAAGTTCTCTCCTGAATCAAACCACAAAAATCATACGAATGAATGCCCTACTCTCTGAAGATCATGCCTTAACATTAGTGGAACAACGTTTTAATAAGGTGATTTTTGGCGATAAAAGTCTTTCATTGGAGAATTGGTTAGATGAGATTGAGAAGGTTACTAAAAAAGATGTTTGCCGTGTAGCGCGTCAAGTTAAGCTACAGAGTTTGTTCTTTTTAGAAGGAGTGTCTTAAAATGGCTGCTTTGAAGAAACGTTATTATCAAAAAATTGATGAAGAAGTTTATTCAGCAATTTTAGATAATGGTATGTCTTTATCAATCATTAAGAAAAAAGGATTTGTAGAAAAAGCCGCCTTTTTGTCAACAAATTTTGGGGCGCTAGATAATCACTTCTATATTGATGGTGAGTTACAATCTTACCCTGCAGGTATTGCTCATTTTCTTGAACACAAGCTATTTGAGGATGAGCAGGGAAGGGATGTGACATTGGATTTTGTCAAGCTTGGAGCTGATGTCAATGCTTTTACAACCTTGGAGAAGACAACATATTATTTTTCTACCCTTGACCACTTTGAGGAGTCTTTAGAGCTTTTATTAAAGTTTACATCGAGCTTTACAAGTTCTGAAGATTCTGTCAACCATGAAAAAAGAATTATTGAACAAGAAATAAATATGTATCAGGATGATCCTGACTACAGAGCTTATCTAGGTTGTTTACAAAGTTTGTATCCTAATACTATATTAGATCAAGACATTGCTGGAAGTGTTGATAGTATTGAAGAAATTACTGTAAAGGACTTAAAAGATAATTTTGATTGTTTTTACAGACCAGCAAACTGTCATCTCGTCTTAGTGGGCGATTTTGATGTTGAAAACATTTACACTTCTGTCAATGAAAAACAAAGTAAGTTTACACCACCTGAGAGAATAGTCGAGAAAGAAAAGCACCTTATTGAGTCAGATATCCAAAAATTAGATAGTCTTCAAATGGAGATATTCATCTCAAAACTAGCCATTGGTTTTAAGAGTGTTCCTTTTACTGATAATCATATGAGAGAAAACATACTGGTACAGTTATTGTTCAATTTACTGTTTGGCTGGACGTCTCCTTATTATCAAAATTGGTATGCTGAAGGAAAAATAGACGAGTCTGTGTCAATTGAATACGAGGTATCTAATCGATATTCATTTGTCATTATGACTATGGACACTGCAGAACCGATCCGTATGTCAAGTTTAATTCGTCAGGTGATGACATCGGCAGATAAAAAACGATTGTTGACGGAAGAAGCATTGGATTTACAAAAGAAAGCCTTGTATGGTGAATTTTTACGTAGTCTAGACAATATCCAGAATTTAGGGAGCCAATATTTAGCGTATTTTGAGAATGATAAAACATACTTTGATTTTGGTCAGGAACTGATGAGCATTACTTCCAAGGAGTTGAAGGATTTTTTGAATCACTATCTCTCAAATATGGAGATTACCGATTTTGTTGTCTTCCCTAAATAAGTGATTATTTGCTATAATAGAGACACGAAAACAAAGAAGAATATTAGAAAGAGGAAAAATGAAGTTACACCTCTCTGGGTGAGCAACTACGCGCAGCGCGTATGAAAAGTTAGAGTTGTTTGCGTTGATGTGCAGGAAATTTCTGGGAGGTCAAGCTCAGTTTTCTGGCTATGGAAATGGATCAACTTAGCTTTGCCAGAGGATATTCAGCAGGGTAGCTTGAGTGCATGTACCACTTCGGTTGGTTTAGATGGAAAACGTCTGTTTGAGGAGCAGAGACAGAATGAGTAAAACCACGAGAAGAAGAGCCCGTTGAAATCGTAAGGAAGATACCTTAGCCACTAAAGCTCCCATGTCGTTTTAAAGCATAAACGTGAAGAAAAAGAAGATCTAACTATCTACCCCGCTAATGCTTGGTGCGGTTCATTCTTATCATCTGCTCAGTAGGTTATATTAGCTATTGAACATCTTTCTAATCAACCTCAGGTGATAAAACCAAATACCTATCTACGGTTAATCATCTGTCAACGGCTGGTAGGGCTAAATCGTCACAGCGTTTCTGAGGTTACCGTTTCGGGCAAATGTTACAACGACAACTCGAGCCAATCTTAATGGTTGATTTCTCAATCTCGTCTTCATTAGTTTTAGATATTGGGTTATCAGGCGTGATATTTTATGGTTTTTCGATAGATACTCAGATACTTCAGGTTACCTCCTTTCCAAAACGAAAATTGAAATACTCTTTCAGTTTTCGATAAGCTCCGACCAACTCAAGTGTATTGCTCAATCTTCAAAGTAACTCTAATAAACAGAGTCACTTGATTTATCTCAATTAGATAAAATACACCTATCTACCTCCACATTAAAGTCCAATAGAATCGAAGAGAAATGTTTAAAGAAAAATTTACTGGTTGTTTGACACTTATAAATTGTTTGATTCCTATCTTTTTTACTAGTATCACTTGCGTCAAATGACTGTCATGCATATTGCCTGCTAAGTTGTCTTCTAACTATTGCCAGTGTACAGATTATTTAGATTAAGCTGCTTGCTTTGAAAATAGCATGTTATTTACTAATTTCGGAAATTTGCAGATCATTGCTTGAATAAGATGCAGTGATGTCAGCACATTTATTATGTTAGTCAGTATTAATCAAGCGCCAGCCTGGGTAGTTTCAATTCGTATCTGTGGGCTTGCAGTCACGTCTTCGTCTTTTATTGGTAAGAGAATGGTGGTACAGTTCACTTGCAGCTATCATAGTAGTTAAGACAGTAGCTCAGATGTTGCCTATTATTCTATTATTGTCATCATTTTGTAGGAACAATTATAGCATATTGCATTCTTTACAATTTACTCAGCGGAGGCTATGATTATTTCAAAATTGCAGGTTTCTTATTTAGGTCTTTCAAATAGTACGATAAATCAATAGTTGAGGCCAAAATTTAAGTTTAAATGTCATTAAGATCATGTATCTATATTCTTGATGATGTTCGTTTACGTGAAACGTGGGGAATGGTTATCCGTTGTGGGGCATAATGGTTCTGGAAATCACGTAGCACGTCTTTTGACGGACTATTGTGAGTGTGTTGGGCAGATTATTGTTGATGGTCAGGTTATGAGACAATGTTGGGATATGTGATAAGATTGGTTGGTTTTAAAATCGATAATCAGTTTGTTAGAACTGTTGAAATGATGTTGCTTTTGGTCTTTAATATAAAGGTGTTTATGGAGAAGTAGCTGAGGTTGAGGCTCTGGAATTTGTAGGAATGTGGGATGAGGCAGCTGGGTTATCTAGGCCAAAACAACGTGTTGGCTGTTGCAGGTTGTGTATGTGGACATCTATTTGATTTTGGATGAGAGCCTTAATGTTTGACAGGGGTGTAGGTTGTTTAATCTAAAGCTGTTTGTAAAGTTTGGGATGTTTGATCATTCTCATGATCTCAATAGGGTCGCTTTGGTGACCGTGTTTGGTTTGAAAAAATTTAAGTGGGTCGTTTTTAGTCATAGTGAATATTTAGTGGGCTCAGAGTTGGTTGACAGGTTTGATTATCCTTTGGTGCAGTTATTAACTCAAGCTGAAATAAAGAATTGATAGATTGTAGAGACTATCAATGAAAATTGATGAGAACAACTATAGAATCCCTCTCTCAAAATACCAAGTTATATCTATCAAGCGGGTACTCCTTGCAGAGAGTACCCGCACTGACAAACGACGATAAAGATGGTTCATATACGGCCTTTATTGGACAAGTGGTAAATCCTGTATGCAGCTCTTAGACTGGCCTTTATTTCCCACCTAGTAGTCAGGTTCACATTGATGACACTATCACCTTAGTCAATCAAAGAATAAGGACATAAAACCAATTCAATAAGAAGGTAGGTTTATTTTTCAATTCAGAAAGTCGATTATTTGCAGAAACTGTTTTGGGAGTCTTGTACTGGACCTCAAATTTCAGGTTTCTAAGGAAGAAGCAGAACAACGTGCTATTGAAAGTCACGAATTAGATTTGAATCCCAGAAGAGTTTCGCGAACAGGAGATCTTTTGATTATCAGGACAAATACGGCGTGTTGCCATCACCCAGAATTCTAGCTATACAACCCAGATATTTTGATACTGGATTAGATGACTGCTGTTCAGATCCACTGGGGCCGGAAGGGTGATGTCTCTCTTTAAGGGTACATCTTTCTGGGATGACAGTTGTTTGTGCTCACTTGGTGATGATGTTACCGATTATACCGCTGTAAGATATTATGGAAAAAGACTAGTGTTGTCAGGAGCTCCTAAAGATGTTTTTCAAAGTTGCTTTTCTTCCCCAAAAGCTACAGTCTCAAACCATGGTTTGCTTCTGGCCTTCGAAAAGATTATCACTTTGAAAGTCTCCCTATTACAATCAGGAATTCGTAGGTGTGTCATGGATACAGTTAATTATTGGACGTTGTAATGGGGACTCTTTTATGCACCGATTAGACCCTAGTAATTATTAGCCATGTGATTTATGTTATTATTATCTTTTGGGCTAATAATCCTTTAACTTATACTGTAATAACTTTATTTACACTTTTCTTGGTTTTCTTGTCTAAAATAAAACACTTGGTTTCTTTTAGGTGGAATCAAATAATGATTTGGATTATTTTATTTTCTACCCTATTTCAAGTTTTCTTCAATACAAAAAGGGGTGTGCTTTGGTCTATCGGCTTTTTAAAGATTACGAAGTCGGTTTGATCTAGTTGGATGATATTCATGTGTGTATATTATGTATATGTGTGTGTGTGTATTGTGTGTATGTATTATTATTATGTATATGTGTGTATTATTATGTATATATATTATATATATATTATTATTAATATAATATATTAGCCCGTAGCGTAACCGCGCTGGCAGCGCCAACCTTGTAGCCTTTATGTGTGTGTGTGTGTGTGTGTGTGTGTGTGTGTGTGTGTGTGTGTGTGTGTGTGTGTGTGTGTGTGTGTGTACATGTGTGTGTGTGTGTGGATAGGTTCGGTTGTGCCTTTTGTGTGTGTGCCTTGCTGGGTCTGTGTGCCGCCACGTTCCTCCTTTCTGTCTGTGGTGGTCTGCGCCTGTTGGTGTAATCTAATCTGTATATTCCGTCGAGCCCTTGCGTATGGTGGGCGTTGTGCG
>BNJV01000520.1_pt1 | contig 17759 bp, 23 predicted proteins | sample 8540591 | NCBI WGS metagenome assembly BNJV01 (sample SAMD00202457, study PRJDB9452) | human saliva metagenome | host: Homo sapiens
CTATAAAACAGAAACCTGCCCCTGAGGGTGGGTTTTTTGTGAGTACTTTTATAGAGAATATACTTAAGACTACTATATCCAAAGTTGCTAAACGAATGTAATTTTTACAATGATTCTAAGACTACCCTTAGCGAACAGAATATAACAGCTTTACGCCTGTTTTTCAAAGAAAATCACTGTCTTTTCTAAAGTAAATTGGAACATCTAATTTTTAGGAATACAGAGTAGCTAAATTAATGATAGAACTTTCATTCAAAAATAACAATATGATTTTTCTAGTTTCGTGATCTAAGTAGTAAAAAGTATCCAAAATAGATAAGGGAGATAAAAATAATTAAAAACCAATAATAGTTGACTTTTTTTGAAAGAAAATCTTAAAATAAGACTATAAAATTCAACGAGGTACTCTATGGAAAAATTTACCAACCCAAATCTTTTAAGTTTTGCTCAAGTATTTTCAATAAGTCACAAGAGAGATATTGAGAAAATATTTTATGATAATGAGTTTGAAAACTAAGAATAGTCAACCAATTTTAACTTGGGATTTTTATTTATCGTGATATTGTAAATACCGTCAAAAGTAAATGATTTAATATCACCCACTATGTATATGGGGGCTCTGTGGACAGCAAAAAGGAGTAATTATTGAGGGTGTTCTATATGTTTTTATGATGAAGAAAAGATTTGAAGATGTGATTGATAAATACGAAAAGCATCACTATCTTACTTGTATAGCACGTGCGAAAAATTCTCATTTAAATGGAAAAGAAGACGGTAAACTATCCATTGAATTATTTAATGACCTGGATGATGATGGGTTGAGTAATTCTACAAATTGAACAAGCGAAGAAATTATTGGGAGATCATATAATTCTATTGATGAGATTAGGGTCGTTACCTTTGATAAAAACTAAAAGTGATTGTTAATCAGGTAAAAATGCTTTTTGTGAATTTATTGATGCTGTAAATATCACAGAATTTGATTTTACAAAAACTTGAAAGAAGATGGACGTGGGAATAATCCTGAAAAACTCTTGTGGCATTGAAATCTGGCGTACAGAAACAATTGGAGTCACAAAAGCATGTTAGTCTTCCTGTTGAAAAGAAGGAAGAGAATACTAAATTATGATATTGTATATAAAATAGGAGTAAATAATGCTTCAGATTAGTTTTAATGGTGCTCGCTTAAAAAGAGGCAAGACTTTTTAACAAAAAGTATTACTCAGATTGCAGAGTTTTTAAATGTTTCAAAACAAATGGTTTCTAAATACGAAAAAGGACGAGCAACGCCAAGTGAAGAATCGTTAGAAATATTGGAAAAAGAAATTAAATTTTCCGAGAGATTTCTTTTTGAAATGATAATTTTAACTTAAGTTCTACAGGCACATTTTTAGAAGTCGTTATACAGCGACTCAAAACAGAAAAATGCCTGCAGAAATAAATAAAAACTATGTTGCTTTAATAAGAGATTATTTGGGAAAAATTTATTGATTTTCCAAATCTTGACTGGGACCTTTCTGGTCTAGACTATACTCCACAAGAATACGCAAGCTACATAAGAGAGAAATGGGAACTTGAGATAGACCAATTGACAACTTGTCGTTGTTGATGGAAGAAAAAGGTTTTGTTATTTCTAGAATAGACACTCAGAGTGATAAAGTTGATGCTTTTTGGTTCTGCTGTTAAAGTAAATAATAATGAGTATTATGTTGTTATGTTAGAAGGGACAGAGTATTCATTCTATCGTCAGCAGTTTAGTTTAGCCCATGAATTAGGACATTGGTTAATGCATGAAAATTGTAAGTCGCCTCAAGACATGGGAGCAATTGAATATAAGCAAATGGAAGACGAAGGAATGAGTTTGTGGCTGAATTTCTATTGCCAATGGATTCGTTTAAAGCTTTCTAATTGGGCATGAAAAATGATCTAGAGTACTACAGGTATCTCAAAAAGAATTTGGCAAGTCTCAATTAGTATGATGATAATGCGTGCTAAGTCATTAAATATCATAGATTCCAATGAGTATACAAACTTGTATAAGAAGCTTAGTTACAGAGGTTGGAGAAAAAATGAGCCCTTAGACTCTACGAAATTGATTAGTAATCCTCTATCTTTAAAACAGTCAGTAGAGCTATTAGTGGAAAATAGAATTGTGATGGATATATCTGCTGATATTTATAGAGTATACAATAAATTGTTGCCGAATTTTTAATTGAGAATTTATGTGGCTTAGAGGCAGGATATCTTGATGAACTGAATGATAGGTATCCAAATATTATTAATCTTACTAAAGAAAGAATAAGAAGAACATAGAATAGTCCGAAGCATATTATGTGATTAAACATTTGTAGAGATTTTAGAATTAGGAGAACTATGGATATTGGTATTCGTGCTGATGGCATGACAACATCAGATTTTTGAAAATTTTGCTATTGAAATCGTTAAGAGAAAATTTAATAATAGTAGCCTGCATGGATTTAAGGAAGGAAAGGATGATGGTATTGACGGTATTGATGATATCAAATATCCCTCTCTCATTATTCAAGCTAAAACGGTGGCAGGTAACAAAAAAATAAGACTACAGCCGTAAAACATTTAAAAAGAAGAAATTGATAAAATTGCTCTGACGAAAGAAAAATATAGTTGGGTGACGGATTTTAAATATGTTATTATACAAGTATGGGGTTATCCCCTGCAAACTTAAAGGAGATTCGTGATTACGCAGATGAAATTATTCCTAATGCAATTCCGACCGATGATTATATTATTTACTCATCTACGTTAACCACTCTTTTCTCAACAGAAAGAATATAGAGATGTTTTTATGGATTATGGATTGTTGGAGAAAGATATTTCAATTATCCTGAAGAGTGATCGACTGAAATCGGTAGAAGCAGAATCACATGAATATTTTTCAGATTTTGATTCTAAATATTTTGTTGAAAACGTCTTTTCTAGGGGAAGCATATCATATTTTTACAAAGGGAACATATTGTATTAATTCAAGGACCAGCGGAATTGGAAAAACAACAACTTGTTCAATGCTTGGAAATTTATTTCTAAATAATAATGAAAAAATACTTTTTGATATCATTGTTCGTAGAGTAGAAGATATTAACGAGGTTCTCAAATTATACAATGGAAACTATAGATGTAACGAAAATAGAAAATCTTTTTGTGGTTTTTGATGATTTCTTAGGACGTAATAAGTTTGATGTTGGAGAGAGGATATTGCAAGAAATAAAAATTATATTCAGCTCCACTAATACTAACAACCTTTTTATTTGTTTAAACTCTCGAACTCAAATTCTTCAAGATGCAACATTAATGAACTCTGAATTTCAAAAACTAATTGATGAAAAATTTACAGAGAAAAGAAGATTTATCATTGATTTAGATAAGTACTCTGATATAGACAAAGCTTATATTTTTAGGAAAGTATTTGAACGAAAGTTACACTACCTTGAAGATGGTGATAAAATAGAGTTTGTAGAAAAATATAATAGTCTTATTGGAAGAGATTGGAAAAGAATTATACGACATCGAAATTATTTTCCTAGGTTAGTAGAATTGATAGCAAAAGAATTTTAAAGAATCTAAAGAAAATTTTTATGACTATGTAGTATATTATCTTAATCATCCTATTCAACTTTATAATAGCTTATTTTTTATAATCTGAATATGAAGAAAAATTATTGTTATTTTCTTTATTACAATTCAATGCTTATCCTGTTGAGGAAGAGTGGTTAATAAATTCACTTTATACTTTGGAACTTAATCCGACATTTGACTTTTAAGAAATCGTTATGAAAACTAGATGGTTCATGGCTTACCTTTACGAAAGAAAGTTTTGATGATAAAAAGTAAGGTAGATTTTTAAACCCAAGTATTATTGACTTTTTAAATGATAAATTGAAAGAGAGTCCAAAGATATCTGAAAAATAACTCAGAATTCTATTTACCTCCATCAATTATGTAAAGGATGTAGATAGCTACTGATTGAGTAACTTAAATAATTCACAGACTTTATTTTTCACTAGACTACTAGATGATTGGGAAAACTTTAAAGATAAAGATGATTTTATTGGAGAAAAATCCTAGCTATTATTTGTTTAAATAAATTTTCAAAAATTTAAAGATAACTTTTTAGAATTATTGAGAATATATGATGGGAGAAATAATTTAGTAAGTTATAGGAATGGATGGAATAATATCATCACTCAGATTTATTTTTTTCTGATAATAAAAACAATCAAAAGGATGTTCCTCACTATTCTTGATGATAAGAGAGTTATGGATAAACTAATAAATAGTCCTTATCTTTATTCAGAAGAACTAGATGAAATGTTAGATACAATAAACAGTATTATTGATGAGGTGAGTATAGAAGATGAAGACTATCAAGATGCTTCGTTAAAAGATATGTATTGTTATACCATTTTTAGACAGAAAAAATTGAGTTGCTTCAAGATTATTTAGATAGTAGAGATACTTTTGGAAGAAGAAGATGTTGAGTTTATTAATGATCCTAATGGTTTTGATTTAGATTTGGAAGTTAAGGGACAAGTTTCAGAGTTTAAAGAAAAGTTAACTGAAAAAGTTAACAGGTGACTTTTCAATGGGATGATATTGTGATAGAAAAATTTGATTATTCAAATTTGCAATACCATCTTAAAGAGTACTTGCAATGGAAATATGATGATTTTTTTATATGAAGTTGAAACCTATGATAGATGGAGTGATTCTCAACTGGAAGAAAGGGTGACATTAGGAAGTATTTTAAACAAACCACTGTTGTAGTTTTAGAAAGTAAGGTACTAGACTAATATAAGAAGTCACTAGAATCATACAGACACAACCTATTTTTTTGTACAATAATATTCTGAAAAACTAAAATAATGTAGTATTAGCTTTTTAGTTTCATTCTTGTGTTTTAGTCTCTACATTTGTATTTCACAAAATCAGTTTACAAAAAGTAAAATGAATTACTAGCATCTATCGGTCAAAAATTCTTAGTTAATAGTCATCTAATGAATGTCTGTGATATCAGAAAAACGATTTTACTTTAGTTCACACGGAATTTGATAGGAATACTACTTTATCAATTTGATTCCAGTTTTGATTATGAAAAATGGGAGCAGATGACCTTTCCAGATTGTTTTCTAATTGATAGAAATGGGATTGTGAAAAAGGATTATGAAAGATTAGTGCTTTTAATTAAATAGTGAATCATATTAATCAAAAATAGTTTGATTTTTTTATAATTCGTAACCTGCCCCCTGAGGGTGGTTTTTGTGTTTGATTGATAGAGCTTATAGACTAGAAGAACCATCCCCTAAGTTGCTAAAAGAGTCTAATTTTTTGTACAATAATGCTATGAAAAACTGAAAAATGGAGTCTTGGCTTTAGTTTTCATTCTTTTTGTTTTTAGGGCAACATTCATCTTTCATCGTATCAGCTTGGAAAAGGAACAAGCCTCACTAACACCTGTGGGACAGCAAGTTCTTGTCAATGGGCACCAAATGAATGTTTACGTTGAAGGGGATGGTCCAGAGACAATAGTAGTTCTATCAGGTGCTGGAATTGCTTCACCTATATTAGACTTTAAGAATCTAACAGATTCCCTATCAAAAAAATACAAGGTAGTCATCGTGGAGCGAGCTGGCTATGGTTATAGCGAGGATAGTAATCAATCCAGAGATGTGATGGAAGTTTTGTCTGAGACACGTCAAGCTCTATCACAAGCAAATATAACAGGACCTTTTATCATTCTGTCTCATTCAATGGCTAGCCTTGAAAGTCTGGCTTGGCAGGAAAAAGTATCCTGATGAAGTGAAAGCCTTGATTGGACTTGATTGGGCTCTGCCATTAAGTTATGAGGATTTAAAGGATAATCAGGCCCTACTTACAATAGCCTACTGGAGCAGTAAGATTGGTCTGTTACGCTATTTCCCTGAGTCCTTTTATTTAAAAATCCAACTCTGACCGAAAAATGAGCGAAATCAATACAAAACTCCTAGCCTATAAGCAGTTAATCTCACAAGCCATGCTTCATGAATCCCGTTTGGTAAAGGAAAATGCCAAGAAAGTTCCCTCTAGCATCAATCTGAAAATTCCAGCCTTATCTTGGTTTCTAACGGTGAAGGCACGACCTTTAGCCAATCAGAGTGGCAACGTTATGCAGAGAGATTTGCAAGCGACCAGTCTAATGTTCAAGTCGACTATATGGATGCGCCTCACGACCTCTATCATTATCAAAGCGATGCTATTGTTTCTCGTATTAAAGAATTTTTAGAGAATAATTGAGGGCTTAAAAATCCATTGAGACTGATGATAATAATTAAATGCTGAAGGATTAACAGTAGAATCGTTAATTTTTCTCGATTAAAAATTCTTTTTGGTGTCTTAAGGAAACTATTTAACAGAATTTTTGATTAAAAGTTTCATTTTAAGAGAGAAATCTCTAATTTCATAATCAATAAGCAAACGCTTGCATTCCTTTTTTTATTGGATTATAATAGGTTGGTATAAAGCCTTCTGTAATAATATTGAGTAAGTGTAGAAAGTAAGGATTTAGAATATTTGTAGTCAAAAATACAATGTTGCTTCTTACGATAGGGAGATAGATATGGCAATGATAGAAGTGCAACATCTTCGGAAAAAATTTTGTGAAGACAGTTAAGGAGCCGGGGTTAAAGGGAGCCTTGCGCTCCTTTATTCATCCTGAAAAGCAGACCTTTGAAGCGGTCAAGGATTTTGACTTTGAAGTACCCAAGGGCAGATTCTAGGCTTTATCGGGGCAAATGGTGCTGGGAAGTCGACAACCATCAAAATGCTGACAGGAATTTTGAAACCGACATCTGGTTTTTGTCGGATTAACGGCAAGATTCCCCAGGATAATCGCCAAGATTATGTCAAGGATATTGGAGTCGTTTTCGGACAACGCACCCAGCTATGGTGGGATTTGGCTCTGCAAGAGACCTACACGGTTTTGAAAGAGATCTATGATGTACCGGACTCGCTTTTCCATAAGCGCATGGACTTTTTGAATGAAGTTTTGATTTGAAGGAATTTATCAAGGATCCTGTGCGGACTCTTTTCACTAGGTCAACGGATGCGGGCGGATATTGCGGCTTCCTTGCTTCACAATCCCAAAGTTCTCTTTTAGATGAGCCGACTATTGGTTTGGATGTGTCGGTCAAGGATAACATTCGACGTGCTATCACCCAGATTAATCAGGAGGAAGAGACAACTATTCTCTTGACCACTCACGACTTGAGCGATATTGAGCAACTCTGTGATCGGATTTTTATGATTGACAAGGGGCAGGAGATTTTTGATGGGACGGTGAGCCAGCTCAAGGAGACCTTTGGCAAGATGAAGACACTCTCCTTCGATCTGACGCCAGGTCAAAGTCATCTCGTCTCTCATTATGAAGGCTTACCTGATATATCCATTGATAGACAAGGAATAACCTGGCTATTGAATTTGATAGTTCCTGCTACCAATCAGCTGATATTATCAAGCAAACCTTATCTGATTTTGAAGTCCGTGATTTGAAGATGGTAGATACGGATATTGAAGATATTATCCGTCGCTTCTATCGAAAGGAGCTCTAAGATGGTCAAATTGTGGAGACGTTATAAACCCTTTATCAATGCAGGGATTCAGGAGTTGATTACCTATCGAGTCAAACTTTCTTCTTTATCGGATTGGCGATGTCATGGGTGCTTTTGTGGCTTTTTATCTATGGAAGGCTGTCTTTGATTCCTCGCAAGAGTCTTTGATTCAGGGTTTCAGTATGGCAGATATCACCCTCTACATCATCATGAGTTTTGTGACTAATTTATTAACTGAGTCAGATAGCTCCTTTATGATCGGTGATGAGGTAAAAGATGGCTCTATTATCATGCGCTTATTAAGACCAGTCCATTTTGCGGCCTCTTATCTTTTCACCGAGCTTGGTTCCAAGTGGTTGATTTTTATCTCTGTTGGACTGCCATTTTTAAGTGTCATTGTTTTGATGAAAATCTTATCTGGGCAAGGGATTGTAGAAGTGCTGGGACTAACTACCCTTTATCTTTTTAGCTTAACGCTGGCCTATCTGATTAACTTTTTCTTTAATATCTGCTTTGGATTTTCAGCCTTTGTATTTAAAAATCTATGGGGTTCTCAAGTACTTAAGGCTTCACTAGTATCCTTTATGTCTGGAAGTCTGATTCCTTTGGCTTTCTTTCCAAAGGTCATTTCAGATATTCTGTCCTTCTTGCCATTTTCATCCTTAATTTACACTCCGGTCATGATTATTGTTGGGAAATACGATACCAGTCAGATTCTTCAAGCACTTTTGCTTCAGCTTTTCTGGCTTATAGTGATGGTGGGCTTGTCTCAGTTGATTTGGAAACGAGTCCAGTCATTTATCACCATTCAGGGAGGTTAGTATGAAAAAATATCAACGCATGCATCTGATTTTTATCAGACAGTACATCAAGCAAATCATGGAATACAAGGTAGATTTTGTGGTTGGTGTGTTGGGAGTCTTTCTGACTCAAGGCCTGAACCTCTTGTTTCTCAATGTTATCTTTCAACACATCCCCTCGCTAGAAGGTTGGACCTTTCAAGAGATTGCCTTTATCTATGGATTTTCCTTAATTCCAAAGGGATTAGATCATCTCTTTTTTGACAATCTCTGGGCTTTAGGTCAACGACTAGTTCGAAAAGGGGAGTTTGACAAGTATCTGACTCGTCCTATCAATCCTCTCTTTCACATCCTCGTTGAGACCTTTCAGATTGATGCCTTGGGTGAGCTATTGGTCGGTGGCATTCTATTGGGAACAACAGTGACTAGCATTGCTTGGACTCTTCCCAAATTCCTGCTTTTCCTAGTCTGCATTCCTTTTGCGACCTTGATTTATACTTCCTTGAAAATTGCGACAGCCAGCATCGCTTTTTGGACCAAGCAGTCAGGTGCCATGATTTACATTTTCTATATGTTTAATGATTTTGCCAAGTACCCGATTTCCATTTACAATTCGCTCCTTCGTTGGTTAATTAGCTTTATTGTACCTTTTGCCTTTACGGCCTACTATCCTGCCAGCTATTTCTTGCAGGGCAAGGATGGACTCTTTAATATTGGTGGTTTGATTCTGATTTCTCTTATCTTCTTTTGCATCTCTCTGAAACTCTGGGATAGGGGATTAGATGCATACGAAAGTGCGGGTTCGTAAGAGCTAAAGTAAGACTAAAATCAAGAAAAGGAATTTATGATGCTTGTTATTAAAGAAGTTAAGGATGAAGAGCAAAAAATGGCAGTTGTCGCTGAGGTTTTAAAGGATTTGCCAGAATGGTTTGGAATACCAGAAAGCACGCAAGCCTACATCGAAGGAGCCAAGGACTTGAAGGTGTGGGCCGCCTTTCAGGAGAGTGATTTGCTTGGCTTTGTAAGCTTTATCCTATTCTAGTGAAGATTGTGCAGAGATTGATTGTCTCGGTGTAAAAAAAGCTCATCAAGGCAGGGGAATTGGTAGTCAATTGCTTGCTACTTTAGAAAGTGAAGCACGCAAAAACGTTGATTATTTACAAGTGAAAACAGTAGCAGAAGGCTCTAATAAAGATTATGACCGAACAAATGTCTTTTATCGCAGTCTTGGCTTTAAAAATTAGAGATTTTTCCACAACTTTGGGGGCCTCAAAATCCTTGTCAGATTTTTGATTAAAAGATGGGTTAAGAATTCCTTGACATCCTTCCTTATAGTGCTATACTATAAGGGTAATCGCTCGATTTAGCTCAGTTGGTAGAGCAAACGCACTGTAACGCGTAGGTCATCAGGTTCGATCCCCTGCAATCGGCATTTTAAGAAATGTAAAGAAACATAAAAGAATATTTAATGTGTTTATTTATAGGCAATCATCTAATTTAGTTTTTAAAAATAGGTTAGATATTTTCATTTTTGACTAAACTATGACCTAAAATTTGACCAAAAAAATAGATTAAAGTTAATGAATATAGAATAAAAGTGGATCAGGAAGCTGGTCTATTTTTGTTTTGTATTTTTTTACTTTGTCATTTTTAGTATTTGAGAATGTACTGAATGAAAGATCTAGTTGAAAATATGATATAATTAAAAGATAATGAGGTTATATAAAAAAATGACAAAAATAGACTTGTTGCCCCTGTTCTTAAATGGGTAGGTGGAAAAAGACAGTTAATTTCGGATATTGAACCTTTAATACCAAAAAGGATTTCTACTTATGTAGAGCCTTTTATTGGTGGTGGTGCAATATTATTTCATCTTCAACCAAAGAAGGCGATTATCAATGACTATAATCAAGAATTGATGAATGTTTATCAAGTGATAAAAGATAATCCTGATGGTTTAATAGAAGTTTTAAAAAGGCATAAAGAATTACATTCTGAAGAATATTTTTATGAAGTTCGTTCTTTAGATCGAAGTGAAGATTATGAGAATATGTCAGATGTGGAAAAAGCTGGACGAATTATTTATTTGAAATAAAACTTGTTTATAATGGTTTGTTTAGAGTTAATAGAGCAGGTTTCTTTAATACACCTTATGGAAAGTATAAGAATCCTTCTATTGTGAATGAAGTGACGATTAAAAGCTATTTCAAATTATTTTAATTCAGCGAATGTTAAATTTTTAACTGGTGATTATAAAGAAGCATTAAAAAGGTTAAGAAGGGTGCATTTTGTTTATTTTGATCCTCCTTATATGCCTATTTCAACTTCTTCTAGTTTTACAGGCTATACAGAACATGGTTTTGACTATGAGAAAACAAGTAGAACTTAGAGATGAATGTTTAAAACTCCATGAAAAGGGAGTTAAATTTTTTACAATCTAATTCATATTCTCCTGAAATTTTAGAATTGTATGCTGATGAAGATGTATTTACTATTGAACTTGTGCAAGCAAGACGAAAGTATAAATAGTCAGGCTGATGGCAGAGGGAGAAATTGCTGAGGTTTTTAATTTATAATTACGAAAAAAAGAGTAGGTTATGGGCAAAAATAAACGTTTCAGACGCTTGGCAAGTGTTAATTGATAAGTATGATATTTTTAACAGAAATATCTAATAATGGTTTTTTTAAGATTTCTGCTTCACAAATAAAAGAAGTAAAAGAGCCTAGATTGATGGCAAAATGGGATAGTTCAGAACAGTTACCAAGCAGTCTAAAAAAATAATAAGATTAACATTTTGCCTGATAGTCGAAGTTCGTATATTTTAAGTGATTTTTTGCTGTATGAAGAACTACCTAAAGTGGTAGAGCATGTGAAAAATATGGCAAAAGTTGAATTACCTGACCTACAAACTATTGATGTTGATAATATTACTTCTGAAGCCAATGCAATAAATGTATTACAGATTTCAGGAATATTAGAAGATTTTTCTTGAACTTGATATAGATGATGTTCTTTATGGGACTTTTAACGGTAGAATGTCATCAGGAAAATTTCGATTTTAAAGTTGATACAAAAGGAAGATTCCACTAAAAGTAGATGTTGATAGAGCGCAAATAGAAATTGATGGTGGTTTTGAATCGAATCATTGTGTTGTGATCCTAGAAGCAAAAAATGTTCTTCATGAGGATTTTCATATTCGACAGCTTTATTATCCGTATAGGTTGTGGGAAAGTAAAGGTTGATAAACCTGTACGCTTGATATTTTCTATTTATACAAATAAAAATTTTTTTCGTTTAATGGAATATCGTTTTTAAAGAGAAAGGGAATTATTCTTCAATAGAATTAGTTAGGACTAAAAACTATTCCTTTAGAAGATACTTCTATTACGTTAGATGAAATAAAAGATGTTTATGATAGCATTAAAGATACTGAAGTTATTAGTGATAACATGAATACTGAAGATAGTGTTCCATTTATACAGGCTGATAACTTTGAAAGAATAGTTTCTTTGTTAGAAAATATGTATGAAAATCCAATGACGAGTGAAGAAATTATTGAATTGATGAAGTTTACAAGTCGGCAAAGAGATTATTATTTTTAACGCTGGTAAGTATTTAGGTTTGTTCCAAAAATTGAAAAGAAGATAAAGTTACAAAAATATGGCTTGACTAATATTGGTGTGAGTGTTTATAAAAAGAGTTATAAAGAAAGACAGTTAGAATTAGTCAAGTTAATTTTTATCTCATAGAATTTTTAGAGATTTATTTGGAGAAATTTTAGAAACAGGGGAGATTCCCAGATAAAGGTAGGGTAGAAGAACTTGAATTGGAATATAATGTTTGTAGTAAAAAAGTAGCTTCAAGGAGAGCGACTTCTGTTATAAGTTGGCTAAACTGGATTTTTAATTTAGTGAATATATAATAAAGTGGATCAGGAAGCTGGTCTATTTTATTTTTGTGTTTAATGAGTATAAAAATTTGAATTGTCTTTCTGAAAGTGATACAATAGATATACAAGATATAAAGGGGAAAACTATGCCACAAATTGCTGTAAGAGTTGATGATCAATTAAAAAGAAGCAACTGCGCTTTTTAATGAATTGGGTTTAGATATGACAACTGCTGTAAAGTTATTTTTGAAGCAAAGTGTTTTGACTAGAAGTATTCCTTTTGAAGTGAAATTAGATGTAGATGATGATGTAAAAAGGATTGAAGCTATGGTTTATACAATAGAACAGATAAAAGATAAGATTTATCCTGTTGCTGAAAAATATGATTTGTCTAAAGTTTATCTCTTTTGGTTCTTATGCAAGAGGTGAAGCAGATGAAAAAGTGATGTGGATATAGTTTTTAGAGTTAGAAGATGAATCAAGTTATTTTGATGTTTATGGGAAATTATTAACCCTTTTTGATGGAGAAATAGATATTTTATTAGTTAGTGATTTACTTTTCTCCAAAAACGAATATTGGGAAGATTAGTTAAGCAGAACTTTCTGAATGATAGAGAGGTAATTTGTGAGAAGTCAAACGCTTGAATCAGATATTGCGTATTTAAAGGATATGATTCTGTATTTAGATAAGGCTGTTGGAGTTTTTAGATAAAGCTAGAAAGTATAATTTGCCTTTTAGATGATGATATGGTAGTTGATTCTATTGCTATGAATCTTGGTCAAGTAGGAGAACAGTTATCATTAGGAAAAATTATCTGATGAAGTAAAGAAAAGTATTCTGATAGGTTAAATTGGGTACAAATAAAAAGGATTTAGAAATTTTTATTTATCATAACTATTCAAATTTGAATTTTAAAATTGTGGAAGGAATATTGAAAAATCTGTTCCTGAAACAAAAGAAGTTTTATATTCGATTATAAGAGAATTGGAATCTGAATTATAGAATATTATTTATTAGGAGATAGAAATGGAAATAAAGAATGTGAGTTATTATAATTCTGTACCTCAATTTTTGAAGCCAAAGTTGAATTATTTTTTAAGAGATTTTTTAAAATGATTATTCTGATTATATAGAAGAAATGGAAGCTGGTTCAAACTTTGATACAGAAGTTGAATATGAGGGTGATTTAGAAGTTTATTTTTGTTAAATTTGTATTTAATAAAAAGGTGGGGGAATATTTGAAATTCCGAAAGTGAGTTAGATGTTTACTGTAATAATGAGTTATGTTTAACTGCTACAATAGAATAATAAAAACACTATCATTAGATAGTGTTATGTCTCGTTATAAAACTGTGTCGCTATTTCTTTTAATCGTAGTTTTCGTATTTCGAAGGTATATCAGCATTTTTGAGATAGTCCTGATAATTAAAGCTATCATCTATTGGATATCTCGCTGTTCACTAAACTCATAAAAATCAAGGATTCGCCCTTTTTCGCTAGCATTTTCTATATGTTCTTTTTGAAGGTATCTATTTGAGAAAGTGAGTTGTTACAATCATCATTGATTAGATGGTGTTTCTCATGTAGTAGAACGTTTATTTTTCTCGATTTCGATGTATCGGCTCGAAGAAAGATGAAGTGTTTATTCTTTGCTAGAACGTATCTTCCTTTGGTTGATAGGTCTTTAAGAATGATCACTTTGCAATTTAGGTGTTCAATCTCTTTTATAACTTTGTTTAGGTTCATAGTTATTTTTTATTAGAAAAGTATTCGTTTAAATAATTCTTTATAATTTCTCTATCATGATCTGTGATAGGTGTACCATCATAAGCAACTGAATTATCAATAGCAGTATCAAGATCAATATCTGATTCAGGATCAGGAATATCAGTTTTACCTAGAAGGTAGTCTGTGGAAAACATTGAAGAAATTTGCTAGTTTTTCAACCATTTCATGTTTGGGTTTGTGTTCCCTCTTTTTCATAGAAGGCAATATTTTTGTTGGCTTGAATGTATCGAAAGTGCAAGTTCTTTTTGTGTAATATTAGCTTTTTGGCGAAGTTCTTTAGTCTGTTTGAAGCATATTTTCTATCTCCGATATTTAAAAACTATTGACTTCTAACAACAAAAGTAGTATTATATATTTAACAACAAAAAGTTGTTAAAGAAAAATGGTCTTTGAAAAATTTAATAAAAAAACGTGTCAGACAACAACAAAGCATTGACTAACACGATTAAATGTAGCAATTTAATTATAAGTGAAAAATAGTAAAATGTCAAGGTGTGTCTGATGGTAGATGTAGCTTATGGAGTTTAGCTAAAAAAAGCTAGACTTTAAAGTCTAGCCTGTTAGTTTAGAATATCTATTTCTGATTTTAGCCATTCTTGAATGAAGTAGTGAGCTTTCATATTTGCACCTTCCTATTATAGTTTACTCTGAATCTTCAAAAACTATCCAAAGCTGAGTTAAGTGATCTAGTAGAAAATGCAAGAAAGATATTTTTAGATAATATTCTATCACAAACAAGGTAAGTTCTCAAAAATCTAGCTAGATTCCGTAAACTATATCTATTAGTCAATATTGATCACGTTGGGTTTTTCGTCCTTTCGCCTGAGTAGATAAGAAAAAGGGAACTGACGGCTGTGGTGCAGTCAATGATACTTTGAGAGGTAGCTAGAGTGAGATAGTGAGGCTTTATCGTATGGTCGGTGTGTAAGATGAAAGTCTAGCTAATGCCTTTGGGTAAGGAAGAGGGGTATTGAGTTATCCTCAAATCTGTGACCTTGCGAAGGGAGTAGGCTATAAAGCTGAAAGTGTGCGAAGATAAGAGCATAGCAAAAAGAATAACATGAAAAGGCTTTGAAATATAAAGCCTTTTTGTTTTATTCAAAAAGGAAATTGATAATAAAATTTATTGTTAGTTTTCAAAAGAGAATAGTTATTATTCTTTTCTGTAAATTAACAATAGAAAGAAAGAGGGTATTTATATAAGAGAAATTTTAGAAGGTTATATTCTTTTCCTGAAAAAGGAATTTTGGTTTTGTTAGAATGTCATTTGGAATTATTGATAGTTTGTTTGAAAATTTTAGTATGTTGATGATTGACTTGATATTCTATTTATTTTTGTGTTTATATCTAACAATGATTTATTTGGTTCTATATCGTATTTAATTATTCTAGTAGTAGGAAGTTTTGCATCTTTTTATAGATTTTGTTAGAGGTTTAAGATAATTGAAAGAGGTGTGTTAAGATCGTATCTATTGAGTGGAAGGGAGAAGATGATGTAAGAACATATTCAGAAGAATGGATTCGTAGAGAATACCTGCGAATATATAGTAGGTTTTGCTGGAATCTAAAAATTTATGCTCACGTTAAGAGGGGCGCTGATGTTTATGTATCGTCTAAAAAATGTTGCAAAGATTTATTTGATAGGTTGCGTGCTATGGGTCAAATAACAAGTGGTATTCATCAAACGATTGATAATCGTATTGAGCGTACATATAACCATTTTTAGAAACAGGAGAAATTATTGAATTTCGTTAGGAGAAAAATAATGAAAAGTTAAATCTTCAATATTGTTACTTTCAACGGTAACGGTGCTTGCTTATAGCAATAGTGTAGTCCATGCTGACAGTAGTTGGGAATCAAAAATCTCAGAACTGGAAAAGACAGAAAGAAGAAATTGCTAAAAAGAATGGTGTTACTAGTTATGCTAGTGATGGTCGCTGGTATTCTTTGGTTGAATCTGAAAATAAGATTAAAAGAATTAGAAGCGAATCTCAATCAACTAAAAACTCCATATAGTGAAAAAGAATACTATTAAGGTTAGTTCAGAATATGTTCAGGCTCTAAAGATTACTACAACTATAAGAAAAGTGATTCTGAAAGAGATAGAGCAGAAGCAATATTAAAAGCAGAAAAGTAAGAAATTACGTTTACAGGAAGATAAGTTTATCTCGAATGTTGTTGATCAAGTAGAAGTGTATGATGTCAATAATCTTCCTAAAGATGTGAAAATTGAATTGAATTATTTTTGCTTTAAATATGCTGAATCAAGTCAGAAGTCAGATGGGTTTACCTCAATTAACTTTGGCAAAATTCCTCTATTGATTTTTGCTGACAAGCTATCTAAGAAGGTTCGTGAAGCTGATAGGAGTGTTTTTGATTGGCACTATGTGAAGGGTATAAATGATATAGCTAGAGAATATGGTTTACCTACCTCTAGTAAAGAAGATGAAGAACGAGAAACAGGTGGACAGTTTTACGAAAATTCATTTGCTTTTAAGTGGTGTCCAAGTGATATGACTCAAAGCAGATATGAAAAATGGATTTATTATTCTATTATTGAATTTTTGTATAATGGCTCAGAATTTTCTCATGCTCAATCAATAGCTGGTATAAAACTATGGTAAAAAGTTATAAGAATGAATATCTTGGAATATCTCTTTACACTATCTTAAAGATGGGTTAGGTATTAGCTATATTACTGTATCTGATAATGAATTATCAAAGCGAATAAAGACTACCTTTTAAAAAGATAGTCCTTTGAATACAACTGAAAAATAATAGAAAAATCATTGCTATCTATAAAAGAAAAAGAATTGCAGACTGAAAAAGTAAGTATGAGAAGATTAAGTCTGCAGTATGATAGCTATGATCGCATTGATAAAGAAATAAAAGAAGAAAAAGAAAAGGAGAAAAAGAAAAACAGAATACAAAAGAAGAACAAAATAAAAAGAATAATGTACCTGTTAAAACCGTCAAAAACCTACTGTTCAAAAATAAGGAAAAATCGAATGATTCAAGTGTGAAACCTAAAAACCTGAAAAACCTGTTGTTGATGGGTGGAAAAAGAGAATGGTTACTGGTACTATTATAAAAAAATGGGAATCGTGTAACTAACTCATGGCAGGGTTCATATTATTTGAAGTCAGATGGTAAGATGGCTGAAAATGAATGGATTTATGATTCATATTATAGTTCTTGGTTTTATTTAAAATCAGGTGGTGCTATGTAAATAGTGCGTGGTATTATGATTCATACTATCAATCTTGGTATTACTAAGTCAGGTGGATATATGGCTAAGAATAGCTGGCAGGGTTCATACTATTTGAAGTCTAGTGGTGCTATGGCTAAGAATGAGTGGATATATGATTCGTATTATGGTGGTTGGTATTACTTGAAATCTAATGGCGCTTACGCTTGGTCTGAGTGGATTCAAGGTAGATATTGGGCTGATTACTCAGGAAGATGGGTGTGATTTAAGGTCAGTTTAACTGGCCTGATTTAAAGAAAAAGGAGAAAAGATGATCTTAGTTGTAGTTTAAGCGATCTCGTTCACCATCTTAAAAACGAGATTAGAAAAATATGATTTAGGAGAAATATAATTTTATGTTAAAAATCACAAGAATTTAAAACTTATGGATCAATTATCCCCGCACGCCTGCAC
>BNJV01002924.1_pt1 | contig 17729 bp, 17 predicted proteins | sample 8540591 | NCBI WGS metagenome assembly BNJV01 (sample SAMD00202457, study PRJDB9452) | human saliva metagenome | host: Homo sapiens
TTGGTTGGGGTGAGGAGGTAGATAAGAATGAAGTCACCATTGGTGGCTTTTTTTGTGGCTTATAATCTATCTAAACATTCACAAGCAAGAATGAGAGAAGTTGAAATGAGCCTCTACAGGAATATGTAGAGGCTTTGATGAATTATTGAATTGTGTCATTTTGTTTAGTGAATTAGACGGGTGGTTTTGATTTTTTCAAGTATCAAAACTATTTTCTCTTTTTCGAGAATAACACTTGGTTTCCTTTTTAACTGCTTTATAATAGAGTAATACTGAGGTCTTCTGCTGTGATAAAGAAGGCAGATTTTAGGAGATGAGAAATTGGCTTTTTGTGTTTAGAGGACACGGTTTGTTGATTTTTTACTGTAGGAGATAGATATGGCAATGATAGAAGTGAAACATCTTCAGAAAAATTTTGTGAAGACAGTCAAGGAACCGGGGTTGAAGGGGGCTTTGCGTTCCTTTATTCATCCTGAAAAGCAGACCTTTGAAGCGGTCAAGGATTTGACCTTTGAGGTGCCCAAGGGCAGATTCTAGGTTTTATCAGGGGCAAATGGTGCTGGGAAGTCGACCACCATTAAAAATGCTGACAGGAATTTTTGAAGCCCACATCTGGCTTTTTTGTCGGATTAACGGCAAGATTCCCCAGGATAATCGCCAAGATTATGTCAAGGATATTGGAGTCGTTTTTCGGACAACGCACCCAGCTATGGTGGGATTTGGCTCTGCAAGAGACCTACACGGTCTTGAAAGAGATTTACGATGTGCCAGACTCGCTTTTCCATAAGCGCATGGACTTTTTGAATGAAGTTTTGGATTTGAAGGATTTTATCAAGGATCCTGTGCGGACTCTTTCATTGGGTCAACGGATGCGGGCGGATATTGCGGCTTCCTTACTTCACAATCCCAAAGTTCTCTTTTTAGATGAGCCGACTATTGGTTTGGATGTGTCGGTCAAGGATAACATTCGACGTGCTATCACCCAGATTAATCAGGAGGAAGAGACAACTATTCTCCTGACTACTCATGATTTGAGTGATATTGAGCAACTCTGTGACCGGATTTTTATGATAGACAAGGGGCAAGAGATTTTTGATGGAACGGTTAGCCAGCTCAAGGAGACCTTTGGAAAGATGAAGACTCTCTCCTTTGACCTGACGCCAGGTCAAAATCATCTAGTCTCTCATTATGAGGGCTTGCCTGATATGTCCATTGATAGACAAGGAAATACTCTCAATATTGAATTCGATAGTTCCCGCTACCAATCAGCTGATATTATCAAGCAAACCCTGTCTGATTTTGAAATCCGTGATTTGAAGATGGTGGATACGGATATTGAAGATATTATCCGTCGCTTCTATCGAAAGGAGCTCTAAGATGGTCAAATTGTGGAGACGTTATAAACCCTTTATCAATGCAGGGATTCAGGAGTTGATTACCTATCGAGTCAACTTTATTCTCTATCGGATTGGTGATGTCATGGGGGCTTTTGTGGCCTTTTATCTCTGGAAGGCTGTCTTTGACTCCTCCCAGGAGCCTTTGATTCAGGGCTTCAGTATGGCAGATATCACCTTCTACATCATCATGAGTTTTGTGACCAATCTTTTGACCAGGTCTGATAGCTCCTTTATGATTGGGGAGGAGGTCAAGGATGGCTCCATTATCATGCGTTTGTTGCGACCAGTGCATTTTGCGGCCTCTTATCTTTTCACCGAGCTTGGTTCCAAGTGGTTGATTTTCATCTCTGTTGGCCTGCCATTTTTAAGTGTCATTGTTTTGATGAAAATCTTATCTGGGCAAGGTATTGTAGAAGTGCTGGGATTAACTGTCCTTTATCTCTTTAGCTTAACTCTGGCTTATCTGATTAACTTTTTCTTTAATATCTGCTTTGGATTTTCAGCCTTTGTATTTAAAAATTTATGGGGTTCCAATCTACTCAAGACTTCCATAGTAGCCTTTATGTCTGGCAGTTTGATTCCCTTGGCTTTCTTTCCAAAGGTGGTTTCAGCTATTCTCTCCTTCTTGCCTTTTTCATCCTTGATTTACACTCCGGTTATGATCATTGTTGGGAAATACGATGCCAGTCAGATTCTTCAAGCGCTTTTGCTCCAGTTCTTCTGGCTTATAGTGATGGTGGGCTTGTCTCAGTTGATTTGGAAACGAGTCCAGTCATTTATCACTATTCAGGGAGGTTAGTATGAAAAAATATCAACGCATGCATCTGATTTTTATCAGACAATACATCAAGCAAATCATGGAATACAAGGTGGATTTTGTAGTTGGTGTCTTGGGAGTCTTTCTGACTCAAGGTCTGAACCTCTTGTTTCTCAATGTCATCTTTCAACACATCCCCTCGCTAGAAGGTTGGACCTTTCAAGAGATTGCCTTTATCTATGGATTTTCCTTAATTCCAAAGGGATTAGATCATCTCTTTTTTGACAATCTCTGGGCTTTAGGTCAACGACTAGTCCGAAAAGGGGAATTTGACAAGTATTTGACTCGTCCTATCAACCCTCTCTTTCATATTCTGGTTGAGACCTTTCAGATTGATGCCTTGGGGGAACTTTTGGTCGGTTGCATTCTATTGGGAACAACAGTATCAAGCATTGCTTGGACGCTTCCCAAATTCCTGATTTTCCTAGTCTGTATTCCATTTGCTACCTTGATTTATACTTCCTTGAAAATAGCGACAGCCAGTATCGCTTTTTGGACTAAACAGTCAGGTGCCATGATTTACATTTTCTATATGTTTAATGACTTTGCCAAGTACCCGATTTCCATTTACAATTCGCTCCTTCGTTGGTTGATCAGTTTTATCGTGCCATTTGCCTTTACGGCTTACTATCCTGCCAGTTATTTCTTGCAGGGTAAGAATGGGCTCTTTAATATCGGTGGTTTGATTCTGATTTCTCTTATCTTCTTTTGCATCTCTTTAAAACTTTGGGACAGGGGCTTGGATGCCTACGAAAGTGCTGGTTCGTAAGAGGTAAAGTAAGACTAAAATCAAGAAAGGAACTTATGATGTTTACAATTGAAGAAGTCAAGGATGAAGATCAAAAAATGGCAGTTGTTGATGAGGTTTTAAAGGATTTGCCAGAATGGTTTGGAATACCTGAAAGCACACAAGCCTACATCGAAGGAGCCAAAGATTTGCAAGTTTGGGCAGCTTATCAGGAGAGTGATTTGACTGGATTTGTAAGCTTGTCCTATTCTAGTGAAGAGTGTGCAGAGATTGATTGTCTCGGCGTAAAAAAAGCTTATCAAGGTCAAGGAATTGGAAGGAAATTAATTACGACTATAGAAAGAGAAGCAGGCAAACAAGTGGACTACCTACAGGTAAAAACAGTGGCAGAAGGTTCAAATAAAGATTATGACCGAACAAATGTCTTTTATCGAAGTGTTGGTTTTAAAAAATTAGAGATTTTTCCTCAACTATGGGATCCCCAAAATCCTTGCCAGATTTTGATAAAGAAAATCGTTTAAAACTTCCTGACAAAGAATGAGAGTGCCATACTATAAAAGTGTTAGCCAATTTAGCTCAGTTGGTAGAGCAAGGCACTCGTAAAGCTTAGGTCAGGAGATTTTGATGCTGTCATAAAGGATGCTAGAGAAGCAATCAGTCAGACGGAATTAAAGCAGAAATATAAGAACTTTTTGAGAGTTATCTCATTCTTTCAATCGTGCTGATAGATCCTGATTTGTCCAGAGAATAGCTAGAGGCTCAGTTAAACACAGACTCTACACTAGATGAGAAAACTAAAAAGGTCTGTCTCGCTCTTTATGATTTAACCAATCGAAATAAAGATTAATTGGAAGTGCCTAAAAAGCACAAGGAATTATTGATAAGGTAAAAATGAAAAAATCAATCTTTAAAGCCAGTTTTGAAGAGAGTTTAAATCTTTTAGATGATAGTGTCTCAGGAAAATTTGCACAGGAAAATTATCAGGATGCTCTAAAAAAAGAAAAATATAGAGGGACCTTTAAGTCGTATGTTTGGTTAGTGATTTTGACAATCTTATTTATAATCGGTCCTAATTGGTTGATTGTTGCTTTAAATGATTATTTATTTTATCATGCTAATCCTAGAGATTTGTCAGTAGGATTGTCCGAAATTAATTTTCTTCCATATTGGGCATTTTGGATGGGGCTAGCAATATGGATTTTACTGATTATATTAGGAAAGCGATTCAACCAACAGTTCATTTTGATCTATAGAGGTCAGTTTCATTTTATGGTTTCTTTTATAATATGGCTCCTTATTGAACTTAATCTTTTCTTGATGAATTTACTTTATGGTCTTGTTGGCTATGTGGGAATGTTTGCTTTTGAAGGACTATTTCTTCTCACAATCATTTATATGATACGTGATAAGTCTACCTCATTGCTAAATTTATTATATGGTGGTACTGAAATAGAGAGTCCGACCGATAGGGTGTTTAATAGAGTATTTAGATTCATTATCAAGTATGGTGGAATAGTCGTAGCACTCTGGATAATTTTTCGTATGATATTTTCGGATTCAATAAGAAATGCAGATAGTCTGGTTGGAGGATTAAGCGTTCTATTTTTATTCCTAGTGTTCAATATACTAATTGCTGCCTTTGAAATTTATTTCATGTTTCCCTATATGTTGCAAGCCTACTACAAATGGAAATATCCCGAAGAATACCGAGATTGGGAAGGCAAGTCAGCAGAAGAATGGTATGGGAAGAAGTATCTGAAGAAGCATAATATCAGCTGAAAGTAAAAAATTGAAATAATAAAAGAGGCATCTGAATTTGACTTCAGATGCTTCTTTGGTAGTTATTACATTTAGAATGAATCATATTTAAGATGTTGCTGATATATTTTCTATTATATGTTTAAATCTTTTTTGATTTCCATTTTAAGATTTTTGATAAAGACTTGGTCACCGAAGGCTTCGGCTAGTATGGTAGCCATTTTGTAAAGTTCAGTTGCTTTATCTCTATTGTTCTCATAGAAGAGATAATATTTCGCTTCAAAAATGAGTACGGCGGGTTTGTAAGCATGTTGTAGTGTCTTATCAATAATAGTATGCATTTTATCGACAATAGTTTTCATATTTCTATAATCATGATGCATCACATAGATTCCACCTATAGTTGACAATGCTCCAAGTAGCTCAACATTAACTAGCTCTTCCCCTTGTAATTCTTGATTAATTAATTTACATCGAAAACTTTCAACAATTTCTTTATCATAGTCACCAACTTGACATTGAAAGGTATAGTATTTTATTAGCAGAAGGTCATTCAAGGTGTACTCTTCTTTTTTTAATACCTGGTTCAAATAGTCTTCATATACAATCTCTACAAGATCTTCTTTCTTCTCTTCAGATATAAAATTCAGGGTTCTTTCAATGATATCAATGGTTAAAAGTTCTTCTTCTGGTAGAATACCAATATAGTTGTCGTAGAGTTCCTCAGTATCTTTTAGCTTCTTCTTGATACGTTCGGGGTCGCCATAGACAGGAGACTTCATGAGTTTATATTTAGCCTTGTAATAGTCTTCAGGAATGTCTAGTTTTGTTTCACCTAGCAAATGGTTTAGGGAAACTCCCAATTTATCACTGATGTATTGCAGTTTGACAATAGTTGGTAATGAGCGACCGAGCTCGATTCTCATCAGTTGTTTGACGGTTAATTCTTCTTCGGTGTCACAAACCTGCTCACGTGTTAAACCTATTCGTTCACGTTCTTCACGAATTCTTTTTCCAATCTCGATTTTAATATCATCAGACATCTGTATTCCCCTTGAGTTTTAATTATATAATAATATACCTTAAAATCATGTGAATGAAAAGACTCTAGGAAGCTATCTGAGTTTCTAGTTAGAGCAAAAGAAGGGAAATAAACAAAACAACCATCTAACACTCAGTTTAGATGGTTATGGTTTTGAATTAAGATATTTTTCGTAATCTCTTAGATTGTAGAATGATCAGTGTAGTAAATAGGAGTAACCAGACTAGCAGGGATAGTGAGCTTGCTACTTGGTCCTGCCACTTAAAGGTTTCAAGGTGCCCTATAGATTTCGTGAACAATCCCATATAACTGTACTTTGTGACATTATCAAAATCTTTACTGATTTCTGAAAGCATTGGAATAAACATACTAATCATTATTACTGGAAGACTAATCACTTGGGCAGATACTTGAGTTTTGCTGATTAATCCAATGAAAAGATTGATAAGCATCATTACTAAAGATGTAGCAAATGAAACGATAAGATAAGGACCATAATGAGTTTCAATATTCAGTTCTAGTATTTTTGGAATAGCAGTTGTCATAACTAAGCTAATAAGCACTGGGTAAAATAAAACTGAAAGGATATAGTTCGTACTGTTAACACCACTTAAAAACAAAGTTCTTAAAATATTTTTTTCCTTTTCTTCAGAAACAATCGTACTGATTGGAGTTCCAACTGATACACTCAAAGATATGGCTAAACAGGTAACTAATAGATTGGCTTTCACTGAATTGTTTAGGCTACCTTGTATCTCATAAATATATTTGTAGAGAAAGGCAAGTCCTAAAGGAAGGAGGATTTGTAGGATAATGCTTTTATTAGATTTGATTACTCGTTTTCTAAGCCATAGTAAAGATTTTAATTGGTTAAACATTAAGTTTTCCTCCTGTCAGTTGAATGAAGATGTCTTCTAGAGTCGGTTCACATGAGTGGATGGTTTGAATATCCTGAATAGCAGTAATATGATTTAATTCAGAGAAGGGAATCACTTTCTCTTGACCTGAACAATAGGTCACTTTTACCATCTTATTGGTATTGTATTTCTGAATAAGTTCAGCAGGTTTTCCCTCTTCGACAATTCTTCCTTTATTTAGGAGTACAATCTTGTCGCATAAAATGGTAGCCTCGTGCATGTCATGTGTTGTCAGAAAAATGGTTGTCCCATGTTCTTTAAGCTCTTTGATGAGAGTGTGAATGGTTTGAGATGTTGATGGATCTAGACCAGAAGTCGGTTCATCAAGAAAGAGAACTTTTGGCTTGTTAATGATAGCCCTAACTAAAAGCATTCGTTGTTTCATCCCTGTAGAAAGTTTCTCAGCCAAGGTTTTTCGATGGTCATAAAGACCGACACGTTTCATCAAATCGTCGATATAATCTGGTGAAACATTGTAGAGTTTTGCGAAGAATAGAAGATTATCATGGAGTGTCAATTTTTCATAAAAACCACTATTTTCAGTAATTAATCCAATCTTTGACAAATCTTTTTCTTTTAACTGAAGGGATGATTTGCCTAAAATATAAGTTTCTCCCTGACTAGGAGTGAGTTGACCAGTTAAGATATTAATTGTTGTCGTTTTACCAGAACCTGAAGGCCCTAGGAAACCTAAAATTTCACCTTCTTCAACTGTGAAGTTTAGATTTTCTATTGCTTTATATTTTTGAAATTGTTTGCTTAACTGTTTTGCTACGATAAGATTTGCCATTTCTTGATTTCTCCTGTCTAATGATATCAATGAGTATAAATAAAAACAAAACAAATTTAAAGGACATCTATGTCACTTAGATTCCTTATTTTGTATTTAAATCTTTTTCCATTTCCATTTTTAGATTTTTGATGAAGACTTGGTCACCGAAGGCTTCGGCTAGTACGGTGGCTGTATGATAGAGCTCGGTTGCTTTATCTATGTTATTCTCATAGAAGAGATAGTATTTTGCTTCAAGCATTGCTATCCTAGGTTGATAGGAATGTTGCATAATAAAATGCATGACCTCATACATTTTATCAACAACAGACTTCATTTCTTTATAGTCATGATGCATCACATAAATCCCAGCTACAGCTGATAAAGCCCCCAATAGTTCCACATTGGATAATTCATCACCTTGCAATCTTTGTTTTATTAACTTCATTCGAAAATGCTCAATTGTAGCTTTATCATATGAAGAACCTTGACATTGTACAGCATAATATTTTATCAACAAAAGGTCATTCAAGGTGTACTCTTCTTTTTTTAATACCTGATTCAAATAGTCTTCAAATACAATCTCAACAAGATCTTCTTTCTTCTTTTCAGATATAAAATTCAGGGTTCTTTCAATGATATCAATGGTTAGAAGCTCGTCCTCTGGTAGTATGTCAATATATTTTTCATAAAGTTCTTCAATATCCTGTAGTTTTTTCTTGATACGTTCAGAATCGCCATAGACAGGAGACTTCATGAGTTTATATTTAGCCTGATAATAGTCTTCAGGAATGTCTAAATTAGTTTCTCCCAGCAAATAATTCAGGGAAACATTTAGTTGATTACTGATGTATTGCAGTTTGACAATAGTTGGCAATGAACGACCAAGCTCAATCCGCATCAGTTGTTTGACGGTTAATTCTTCTTCAGTGTCACAGACTTGCTCACGTGTTAACCCTTGTCGCTCACGTTCTTCACGAATTATTTTTCCAATCTCTATTTTAATATCCTGAGACATACATTACCCCTATGATTCAGATTTTTAATACTAATATAACGTAAAATCGAAATAAAGTCCAAAAGACTTTGAATCTAGTGTACAATAGAATCTACAGGAGTTTACAATTATGAAACAAACGCATTTTGCGAGCTCAATAGCCTTCAATTTTTCCTCTCAAATATTATTTAGAATATTAAAAATGTTATAATAGTAAATGAGAAAGGGGAGACGATGATGAAGATTTTAGCAATTAATCCTATTTCGTTTAAAAAAAGAATGACGGAATTTCTATTTGATTATCTTTTCATTCTAGCTTATTTACTTCTTCTGTTTTTAGGTTCTATGCTTATTTACATCATTTTTTTTAATGGCGTCCCAGAATTTACAGAAATTCAGTCGCAGTGGCTCGTATTTTTCACCTCTGTTTTGCCAATCACGCTCCTTTTCACATTCTTGGATTATGCAAATAATGGGAGTTTTGGGAAGGTAAAAGCGGGCCTTGAACTGGTCTACCAGAAAAAAACAGTGCAAGCTAGCTTAATCAGAAATACCATTAAATTTTTACCTTGGCAAATAGGTCATATGGGAACGATTCATGGCTTCTATAGTAATTTTGATGTATTATCCATTATCCTCTCGATTTCGGCGACTCTACTTGCAGTTTTCTTACTAGCAATGATGATGTTCAGGAAAGATAAGAGGCATCTAGGTGACCTGCTAGCACATACACAAGTACAGCTAAAAGGTGACTAGGATTAAGTCTCTGTCAAATTGGTATGGTAAGAAGTATTTGAAGAAGTATAAGGGAATGTATAAGTGAAAAATTAAAAAAAGGAAGTCATTATGATGACCTCCTTTTTCTATTGCTCCAATTACTGTATAATAAAATCTACAGGAGTTTACAGTTATGAAACAATCTCAATTTGCGAGGGCTCTTTGGTTTGGTATTCTTGGTGCCCTCTTTTTTGCTTTTACCTTTATTTTTAATCGAAGTATGAATCTTTCGGGTGGGTCCTGGATGTGGAGTGCTAGCCTACGTTATTTGTTTAGTTTGCCCATGTTGGCTGTCTTGGTCTGGCGTAAGGGTGAGCTGACAGGTGTTTTGTCTGCCATTAAGAAATCGCCCTTGACTTGGTTGATTTGGAGTACGGTCGGCTTTGGTCTTTTTTATGGGCCACTGTCTCTAGCTTCCATTTATGGCGAGTCCTGGTTTGTGGCGGCGACTTGGCAGATTACCATTCTAGCTGGTCTGCTCTTAACGCCTCTCTTTGGTCAGAGGGTACCTGGTAAGCAACTGCTTATGACATTGGTTATCCTTTTAGGGATTATTCTCATCCAGATTCCTTACTTCGGTAGTGGTCTGGGTAGTGGAGTGGTTCGTGCTAGTCTTTTGATTTTACTGGCTGCTTTTGCCTATCCTTTGGGCAATCGTAAGATGATGGTTCACTGTAAAGAGGATCAGCTTTCAACGACGCAGCGCGTGTTTGGGATGACCTTGATGAGTACGCCTTTTTGGTTGCTTTATCAGTTTTTGCAGGAGTGGGTGCAGGTCTTCCATCGTCCGGTCAGATTTTACAGTCTTTAATTGTAGCAGTCTTTTCTGGAGTTGTCGCAACCTTGCTTTTCTTCGAGGCGACTAATCTGGTTAAGCATAACCATAAGCAACTGGCAGTAGTTGAGGCTACTCAGGCTGGTGAAGTTCTCTATACGCTTTTAGGTGGCTGCCTCTTCCTCGGTGATAGGCTGCCTAGCCTTTTGGGATTCTTAGGAATCGCTATTGTAACCATTGGTATTATTGGAAATAGTCTGTTAACAGGCTCAGATTAAGCATAAATAAGGAACTTTCGAGCGGTAATTCGGAAGTTTTTCATTTATATGAAAAATATTACAGAAAAAGATGGTATTTTCAGATTATAGTGCTATAATGATATTAAAAGTAAGCGTTTACCGTTTTAATTTAAATCCTAGAGATATTTCCGGAAACTTTGACAGGCTTATTAATAAAGGCGAATGTATTGACTTTGAATTTTCATGAAAACTGAGCTAACATTTAATGTTACTCTAAAGAAGGAGAAGAGTCATGAATGATACTGTTTGTAAAAATTGGTTTATGCGCAAAAGTGGGAAGACTTGGGTCTATGGCTGTGCCTTGGTAAGTTTTGCAGGTTTGGCCCTGGCTGGTCCTGTCTATGCGGACCAAGTGGAACAGGCAACTGTGAGCCAAGTACCTCAAGAAGTGGTAGCTCAAACTGACCATCAAGTTACCCCTCAAGCGGAGCTTACTCCTAGCACGACCAAGGAAGTCCCCCAAGTGGTAGAGCCGAGCCCGTCCCTTGTTTCCGAATCTGCTAAAACAGCTCAAGAGAATCCCACTCAGCCTATCCCTGACCAGTCAAAAGAAGTACAAACACAGGCTAGTGAGGCTGAGAAAGTAACTAACCAAGCGCAAGAAGCCGATTTGAATCAGACCAATCAAGAACAATCTCCAGTTGTAACGAATAGCACCAGTCCAGTTCATGTGACAGCGGAAAAAACGGATTTGCCTAATAATGAAGCGGTTACCAATCTAGAAGGGATGACCGCTGACCAAAATGGTCACTGGGAAATGCAGGCTGACGGTATTCATTCAGAAGCCAAAGACAAGGGAGACTCTTTCCTTTATTCTCAATCCGAGGGCAAGAATTTTATCTATTCAACAGATGTGACCTTCAAGGAAGCTGGTGGTGCCGCTGCCCTCATTTCCGTGGTAACAATGATAGTAGCGATAAAAATATGTACGGGGTCAACGTAGACTCTGGTAATCATAAGGTTAAGTTTTGGCGTTGGGTCAATAATCATGATATTCAACTTGTAGACGAAAAAGATGTAACACCAACTGCCGATGAAACCTACAATCTCAGAGTAGTTGCGGCTAATCAGTGGCTATCTTACTATGTCAATGATGTGCTTGTCGCAAGTACAGGTGATGCTGTTCTTCAAAAAAGTGATAAGGGTCAACCTCAAGTCCTTCCAGAAGGTTACTTTGGACTTCTTAATTGGAATGCCAATGTCATTTTCAAAAACACCCGCTATGTTAATCTTGATGATGAGAGTCTTCCTTTGATTGACAATCTCGTAGTGACTTCAAAGACAGGTTCCGTTGAAAAACAAGCCCAATTCTTCTCCGAAGAACCACTTCATATTCAATATGTGGGACACAATGCTGAGACAGTAGGCTTTGACATCACTAAGCATAATTCAAATGCTGTCATTAAGGTTGAAGATGCCAAGGGAAATGTTTACACAGATATTTCTCAATTGCCAGTGGCTGTCGGTGCTAATTACTTTACTATTGAAAGTAGTGTGACCGATTCGCTTGGCCGTCCTGTGACCTTGACCTACCGCGTCAATATCCATCGCAGGCAGAGCGATGATGTGTATTACAACGAGCTTTACCGTGATCAGTATCATTATTCTGTTAAGGATGGCTGGGCTAATGACCCTAATGGCTTGGTCTTCTACAAGGGACGTTACCATCTCTTCTATCAATTTTACGATGATACCAAATGGGGTCCAATGCACTGGGCTCATGCGACCAGCCGAGACTTGCTTCATTGGGATGAAGAGCCGATAGCCTTTTATCCAGATGCGACAGGTCACATGTTCTCAGGCTCTGTCGTGGTTGATAGTACCAATAGCTCAGGCCTCTTCAAATCTCCGGAAGGTGGCCTGGTGGCTATTATCACTTCAAATGGTAATGGGCAACGGATTGAGATTGCCTATAGTGAGGACGAGGGGAGAACTTGGCAAAAATATGACAAGGTAGTTGCCGACTGGTCTCAGGACCCACTTCAAAACCAAGATTTCCGTGACCCTAAGGTTTTCCGCTGGAATAACCAATGGTTTATGGTCCTTGCAGGTGGTCCACTCCGCATTTATTCTTCACAAGACTTGAAGAACTGGCAAGTGGAAACAACCTACAAGGATTTGCATACGGAATGTCCTGACCTTTATCCGATTGTAGCCAATGATGGCGCACTCAAGTGGGTCCTCTCACGTGGTGGTCGTTCTTACAAGGTTGGTGATTTTAAACAAGTTGATGGTAAGTGGGCCTTTGTGGCTGATGAGGTTTACCAAGATCATGACGAAATCATGAATTTTGGTAAGGATTCCTATGCTGCCATGACTTATTATGTTCATGATTTTGGAACAGCTGACCATCCAAACATCCCACAATTGACTGAAATTAACTGGATGAACACTTGGGAAGATTATTGCAATCTGGTTGCAGATACTGTAGGTCAAAAATTTAATGGTACCTTTAACCTTAACCTTGACCTTGGTTTGGTTAAATCAGACGATCGTTACCTTTTAACCCAAACCCCTGTTAAGGCCTATGAAAGCCTTCGTGACACAGACAACGCTCAGTATTTTGAAAATGTCATAGTAGCTTCTGATAATGAATTGCTTAAAGATTTCAAAGGTGACACGTATGAAGTGGTTTCTCACTTTGTACCAGGCAAGGACACGACAGCAGTTGGATTTAACCTTCGCGTCGGTGATGGTCAAGCTACTAAGGTCATTTACGATTTAACTAAGGAAACTTTGTCTATTGACCGTAGTCAATCTGGTACTATCCTTTCTGATGCTTTTGCTAAGGTTAATAGCCAACAAGTGACTCGCAATGAAGATGGTTCTATTGATTTGCATCTTTATGTGGACCGTGCGAGTGTGGAGGTCTTTGCTAAGGGAAATACGGTAGCTGGTGCTAATCAGATTTTCCCAAGCCCAAGAGCCGTTGGAGCAAGTGTCTTAGTTGAAGGTGGTCCAGCCAAAGCAAATATTGCTATCTACCCGATTAAGAGTACTTGGACTGACAAGAAGGAAGTTACTAAGGCTGTTGCTATGAACACCACAGTTGCAGGTCATTTGGCACTTGAAGTTGGTCAAAGTAAGGATTTGCAAGTTTACCTCGCACCGGCTTCTGAAGAGCAAGATGTGACATGGACAGTAAGTGATCCAAGTTTGGTGTCATATACTGAACATGACAATAAACTTTCTCTCAAAGCCCTTCACAAAGGTCATCTCACTGTCACAGCAACTTCAGTTGAAAACCCATCATTGACCAAGACCTTTAATATTGACATTACGCTCAACAATTTTGCGACCAACCTTAAAGGATTGAAAGCTGTCACTGGTAATTGGTATATTGATGACGATACCCTTTACGATAGCAATGTCAGTGCCAATGACTTCTTCATGGCCTATGAAAGTAATGGCTTCAAGCAATTTGACTATGATATCGATGTCAAATACCAACATGGTTTGGTCAACCTCTTTGTAGCTGCGGAACGTGAAGAACCTGGTCGTGCCTACTCTGTCCAATTTGCTGACAATGATACTGTTCGTCTCTTCCGTTTTGGTGGTGAAACTATCGCTGAAGCTCATTTGGATAAGGCTATCAATGACGGTCAGTACCACCATGTCAAGGTTGTGAAAGGCAAGGACACCATGACAGTCTATGTCGATGGCAAGGAAGTGCTCCATCATCAATTTGATGCTGTGGATAATTACTTCAATCAAGCCCATGTAGGTGTCGGTCTTTGGGATGGAGCAGTAGAATTCAAAAACTTCTTCGTAACTGAAAAAATGACAAACACCAGCAGTGACACTACTGACGAACCAATCAAACCTGATCCTCAGCCGGAACCTAGTCCAGAGCCAAATCCGAAAAATAAAACAGATGAACCTGAGCATCAGCCTGAGGTTGCTCAAGAGCCTGAACCAACTGGGCAAATTAATGGTCACGACAGTACAAACACGGTGCCAGATTCATCTCAGGATAATACTAGTAAGCAAGAAGAAAGTAACACTCCAGTGGAAACACCTAAGACTGTCACTCCACTAGTTGAGAACCTCCTCAAAAAATTCAACGCATTTAGTCTCTCAACCTTCCTTGCAAATATTGCCAAAGAAACATGGCACTTTTTGACAAAATGGCTATTCAGCTAAAATAAAAACGTTGAAAAGGCTATGTAAGAAGAAAAAACTTAGAAGTATGAAAGCTTCTAAGTTTTTTGTTTTTTACTAAAAATTACCCAAAAATTTCTTTTGCAAGTGCCTTTCCTTTCGGAGTTGCTGCTAAGCCACCTTCAGCAGTTTCACGGAAGGCAGTTGGCATGGCTGAACCAACCTGATACATAGCATCAACGACCTGGTCGACTGGAATGGCTGATGTGATGCCTGCCAAGGCCATGTCAGCAGCTACTAGGGCAAACTTGCTCCCATAGCATTACGTTTGACACATGGGACCTCAACCAATCCGGCTACAGGGTCGCAAATGAGTCCCAACATATTCTTAAGCACAAAGCAGATGGCCTGGCTGGCTTGGAAAGGTGTTCCACCAGCAGCTATTGTAATAGCGGCAGCAGCCATAGCAGAGGCGGAACCGACTTCGGCTTGGCAGCCACCCTCGGCACCAGAAATCGAGGCATTATTTGCGATGACTAAGCCAAATGCACCCGCAGTGAAGAGAAAGTCCAATTGTTGTGATTCGGTTAAGCCCAGTTTTTCGATAGCAGTTGTAAGAACAGCAGGCAGACAGCCAGCAGATCCAGCAGTAGGTGTGGCACAAACCAAGCCCATCTTGGCGTTAGATTCATTGACGGCCATGGCATTTCTAGCAGCACCTAAGACGGCAGAATCAGCCAAGGTCTTTCCATTTTTGATATAGGCATCCAGTTTGGCAGCGTCTCCCCCCAGTTAAGCCAGTTGGTGATTTCTCAGGGGACAAACCAGCCTGAACAGACTCTTTCATCACTTCAAGATTTCGAGCCATCAGAGCTAGGATTTCAGGCCGTTCCCGTCCAGTTAGCTCTGTTTCTGTAGCAATCATGAGTTCAGCGATATTACCTTGGTAATCTCGGTCAGCTTGTTGAACTAATTCTTCAATAGTGTAAAACATGCAATCCGCCTCTTAGCTGAAAAAGTTGACATTATGTAGATGAGGAATTCTAGCGATTTCAGTGACGGCCTCATCACACTGGTGCGAGTCAATTTCGATAATCATAATGGCCTTTCACCGGCATTTTCCCGAGTAACAGTCATTTGAGCGATATTGATGCCATAACGCGACAAAATATCTGTGACAAGGGCAATCATTCCTGGAACGTCTTGGTGGACAATGATGAGAGTCGGTGTATTCATCTTGAGATTGACTGCAAAACCATTGAGTTCAGTTACTTGGATATTTCCTCCACCGATAGAAACACCTGTGGCAGAAATGGTTTTTTTATCATTTTTTAAGGTAATACGAGTCGTATTGGGGTGTGGCGCATTACTATCCTTGTTAATTTTCCAGTAGACCTTAATGCCTTTTTCGTATGCAATATCTAGGGCGCGTGGGATGTCAGGGTCGTCCGTTTCCATACCTAAAATACCAGCCACTAGAGCCACATCTGTCCCGTGACCTCGATAGGTTTTGGCAAAGGAATTAAAAAGTTGAAATTCTACCTCAGTCGGTGTCTCACCAAAGATGGCAGAAACAATCTTGCCAATACGAACAGCTCCTGCAGTATGACTAGAGGAAGGCCCGATCATGACAGGTCCGATGATGTCAAAAACGGATTGAAATTTTAAATTTTTCATAACACGCCTCGTTTGATTAATCTTGTAATTTCAGTATACCATGAATTAGAGCGATTAGGTATTTAAGTAAAAATCTATAGTAATAGTAAAAAAACAACCGACTTTAAGTTTTCTTTAAGGTTCAAAGGATATAATAACAGTCTATTAAGTAAGCAATACTTATTTTTCATAAATCTGAAAGGGCGGACTGCGGGTCGCCCTTTTGTGTTTCTTTAATTATATATAGCTGGATTGTGGTAAAATAGAGCCTAAAGATTTCAAGTTAGAAAGGATATACCATGACCTACACCCATTTACTTTTCGACCTTGACCACACCCTCCTAGATTTTGACCGTGCTGAAGATTTGGCTTTGACCTACCTTCTTGAAGAGGCTGGGGTGGCTTCACGAGATCTTAAAGTTTACAAGGATCACTATATCCCCATGAACCGTTCCATGTGGGAAGATCTCAATCATGGTTTAATCACTAAGCCTGAGTTGCTTCGCACGCGCTTCTCTCGTCTTTTTGAGCATTTTGGACAGGAGGTCGATGGCAGTCACTTAGCAGGCCGTTACCAACATTTCTTGAGCCAACAGGGGCAGGAGTTGCCTCAGGCCCATGCTTTCTTATCGAATGTTAAAGACCGAGGTCACAAGATTTATGCAGCCACTAACGGTGTTAGCAACATCCAACGTGGTCGTCTGCAAGCCTCAAGCATCTTGCCATTCTTCGACGATATTTCATCTCAGATGAAGTGGGTGCTCACAAACCGTCTACTGACTTTTTTGAAAAAATTGCGGATCAGGTAAATGACTTTCATCCCGATTCGGCCCTCATGATTGGTGATAGTCTAACTGCTGATATCCAAGGTGGTAATAATGCAGGAATTGACAGCATTTGGTTTAATCCCAAATGTTTGGTTAATGAGACTCCGGCTATTCCAACCTATCAAGTCAAAAACTACCAAGAAATCTTGACGATTTTGAGCAATTAGATCACTTTTTAAAAATTGTATTAACCCATGACTATTAAGAGCTTTTCAGCTCTTTTTTTGCTACAATGAAAGCATGAATGATCTGATTAAACATAAGCTGGAATTGCTCCCAAACAATCCGGGGTGCTATCTCCACAAGGACAAATTCGGCAATATTATTTATGTCGGTAAGGCTAAAAATCTAAAAAATCGTGTGCGTAGCTATTTTCGTGGAAGCCATGATACTAAGACGGAGCTCTTGGTATCTGAGATCGCAGACTTTGAATTTATCGTAACCGAGTCTAATATCGAGGCCCTGCTTTTGGAAATTAACCTTATCCAAGAGAATATGCCAAAATTTAACATCCGCCTCAAGGATGACAAGTCTTATCCATTCATCAAGATTACTAAGGAGCTCTATCCAAGGCTCTTGATTACCCGCCAGGTTAAGAAGGATGGTGGTCTCTATTTTGGTCCCTATCCCGATTCTGGTGCGGCCAATGAAATCAAGAAGCTTTTGGATCGTATTTTCCCCTTTAAGAAATGTAAAAATCCCGCCAACAAGGTCTGTTTTTACTATCATATTGGACAATGTAATGCCCACACTATCTGTCATACTACCGAAGATTATTGGCAAGGTTTGGTTGAGGATGTCAAGAATTTCCTAAATGGTCATGATGATAAAATCGTTAACCAGCTCAAG
>BNJV01001933.1_pt1 | contig 17717 bp, 22 predicted proteins | sample 8540591 | NCBI WGS metagenome assembly BNJV01 (sample SAMD00202457, study PRJDB9452) | human saliva metagenome | host: Homo sapiens
AAAACCGCCCCTCAAGGCAGTTTTTAATTTATCTATTATTTTCTTTTTCATTTTTTGTTTTTGGTGGAAATGACGGAATCGAACCCGTGTCCAAAAATACAAAGTTCTCACTATCATCTACAAGTTTAGTCTATTTATCGCTTTAACCGAAAAGATATTAAACAGACAAAAGTCTAACGGCGAGATTATAGATGTCCTCAGATGACATAATCATACATCCAAGTAAGCTTTTCATTAGTGACGTCATCTTAAAAGAAAATGGCGATTTCTTAAAGTGACGAGCTGCAACTTAGGCAGCTAATGCGTAATTATCGTTTCCTGATTATATTTAAGTTGGATTTTAAAGCTCCCGCTTACTTGCCGATAATAAGGCTCCTATCCTGTCGAAAGCAAAACATTCCCTTATTCTATTGTGCTTTGATTATAACACATTTCCCTTCTTTTGAAAAGTATTAATTTCAGGTATTTTTACTGGAAATTTATTTAAGTATTATATAAAAGATCCTATAACTCCATATACTCCCCAGAGTAACCAGTGATGCGGCAATCAGCACTCCGATACAAATATACATAAAAGATTTTTCTGTTAAATTGAGCGAATGCAGCAATCAGTGCTCCTGTCCATGCTCCTGTCCACGGAAGAGGAATTGCTACTAAATAGCATAAGTCCAATAAATTCCTTATTTGCAATGCTGTCACTTGCTCATTGCCCTTTTTCTATTTTTCAATAAAGCCTACCATTATATTTCTTTTTCATAAACTCAAATACTTTTACAACAAATAAAAAGTATAAATGGTACTGGCAGAAGATTTCCTATTATTGAAGTTATCATGTTTGTGTGACCATGGAAGCTCTTGATAATATCCTACCGAATGCTTCTCCTAAGCTCTATAACTGGAAGCAGGGAAATTAAAAATATTCCTATCACCTTTCCCGCATTTACTCCAAATATGCTTATAATAAATGCCACTATTGACTGGGCTATTCTTTTCATATCCTAATTCTTAACTGCTGAAAAATAATACTGATTTACTACAGCAGTTTTCTCCTTTCCTTTTATTTTCCAATTTAAATTATTATATCATCAAAGTCAGTATTAAAAACTATTCTATTTTTATTTGGTGATTATTTCACTTTTTCATTGTAAAAAGACGAAAAACTTTTTCAAAATTTTCGTCCGATTTTCTCATTTTTCTTCTAATAACTCATATCTGCTTAATATTAAGATGGCAATTACAATAGCTGTAATATAAAGCAATCTCTATCTCTCATTTATCATCATATGTATTCTAATCACATTTACATTAAAGAAAAATGAGAGTTTTTAAAATTTTATAATTTATCGAAAAAAGATGAAACTGTTAGCTCATCTTCTATTTTTCTATCTTTTTATAAAACCTTTCATCTTCTTAACAGCCAGATATGAATCTATCTGTTGAAGCAGTTCCACTGCTGTCCCTACAAGGATCAGAAGACTTGTTCCTCCGATTAATACATTTATATTAAGAAAATATCCAAACCATATGTTGGGAATATTCCTAATAATGACAGAATATAGCACTTCCAAAAGTTACTCTTGTAGCTACTCCTTCCAGATAATCAGCTGTTTCTGCCCCTGCTCTTACTGTCGGTATTGTTCCTCCACTTTGTTTCAGGTCATCTGCCACCTTATCAGGATCAAAATGCTATTGTCAAAGTATAAAAGAAGAAAAATACTGTAATCAGTATTGCAAATAACAGCAGATACATAACTCCTTTAGGAGAGAACTGAGCTGTTAAAAAGTTTTTAATTTACTATCCTTCATTAATGAAACCATAAACGGCGGTGCCGCCATAAGTACTGATGCAAAGATTATCGGCATTACTCCAGACATATTTATTTTTAAAGGCAGGTAAGTTCTTCTTCCAACTGCACTCTGTCCTCCACCAAATCCTAGACTACCTTTTCCTGCATACTGTATGAGATTCTTCTTTCAGCAAGCTGAACTATTACCATTAAAGTTATAATTACTACAAACAGTACTAAAGATAATGTAAACATTACAATACCTGTACTGTCCTTGCTAAGACTTGCCCACATGTTATGCAATACTGTTGGTAATCCTGCAACGATATTCAGGAAAATCAGCATTGACGTACCATTTCCGATACCTCTTATTGAGATTCTTTCTGAAATCCACATCAGGAATGCTGTCCCACCTGTCATCAATGCAACAGAAGTTACGATGAATTTTTATTCTGGCTCGATAACCATTCCACTTCCCATTAATGCTATTGATATTCCAAATGATTGTCCTATTGCAAGAAGAATAGTTACGTATCTTGTCCATTGGGTAATCTTATCTCTTTCCTTACCCCCTTCTTTCTGCATTTCATCTATTTTAGGAAAAATAACTCCTAAAAGCTGAAATACGATTGATGAGTTAATGTAAGGAATTATTCCCAGTGAAAATATGGAAGCCCTTTCAACTGCTCCACCTGAAAACAGGTTCAGGAATCCAGCTAACGCATTGTTCTGGAAGTCCTTAAAAAGATCCATATTAATTCCAGGAACCGGGATATGTATTCCAATTCTTGCAATGATAATCATAATCAAGGTAAAAGATACTTTTTCCAATTCGGGTATTTTAAATATTGCTTTTATCCTACTTGCTATTGCTCAGTTAAAGTCACTCTTACCACTACTCCTTATATATGAGAAAAAGCAAGATGTGAATCTTACTTATCCTCATTTTCCTTTTTGTTATTTCCTGCTTTAGCTGAATATGACTTAACTTCAAAGAATTTCTACGCTTCCACCTGCTTTTTCAACAGATTCTTTAGCCGCTTTTTGAAATTCCATGTGCTTTTACAGTCAATTTCTTTGTAACTGAGCATTTCCAATTATTTTCAATAAAGCTTTGTAAAATCTTTTTCCTTAACATATAATTCAACATTTGTTTCTAAATATTCTTTTTACAGCTTTTTCCTTTTACATTTCTCAATGCTTCATCTGAATATTTAACTATGAATTTAGGGTTTTTAATTATTCCATTTTCTACTAATGTTTGTAAAGCTTTACTACATCTCCATCATTGAATTTTTCAACGATATCAGATAATGCAATAACTACCATATCTTTTTAAATGGAGAATTTGAGAATCCTCTTTTTAGGAACTCTTCTTACGATTGGCATCATCCACCTTCAAATATAGGTGAAACATAAGTACCAGATCTTTTGTTTCTGACCGTTATGACCTTTTCCTGCAGTCTTTTCCCCATCCTGTACCATGACCTCTTCCTACTTCTTCTTCTTTCTCTTTTAGAGCCTTCAGCAGGTCTTTAATTCATTAAGATTCATTTATTCTAAACCTCCTCTACTTTAAGTAAATAAGAAACTAATTTTTATTTTTTCCTTCTATATCTGCTGTTTTATTATGAACAACACTTTGGCTAATTTTTCTTAATCCAAGTGATTTAACAGTAGCGACATGATTAGGCTTTTCTTCCATTAATTCCTTTTAATAAGTGTTACTTTTACTTTAGACATTAATTTTCACCTCCTAACCTATTATCCCAAAAATTTCTTCAACTGATTTTCCTCTAAGTCTAGCAACTTCTTCAACTGATCTTAATTTTTAATCCGTCTAAAAGTTGCTCTTGCAACGTTATCTTTATGATCCTCTTATTTTTGTAAGTACATCAGTAACTCAGCTAATCCAAGAAGTTCTCTTGTTGCAGAACCCTGCGATAACTCCCGTACCTTTTGAGTTTCTGGCTTTAACAACACGCTTGTAGCATTGTACTTACTAATTTGATCATGCGGTAAAGTTCCGCCTTTTAAAGATACTGTAATCATATTTTTCTTAGCGTTTGCTATCTGCTTTCTATAGCATCAGGTACACCATTTGCTTTTTCCTAATCCCTATACCAACTTTTCCTTTTTCATCTCCAACAGCTGCTAATACTGAGAAAGATATTCTTCTTCCTCCTTTAACAGTTTTTAGAAACTCTGCTTATTCTTAAAAGACTTTCTTTATATTCACTCGCTTTTGCTCTCTATCTTTAATTTCTCTGGCCGTAAAATAACCTCCCTTCTCTCTAGAATTTTAATCCTCTCTCTCTTGCAGCATCTGCTAATGCTTTTACTCTTCCTGTGTAAATATATCCGCCTCTATCAAATACTACATTGCTTTATACCTTTTTCCAATGCTTTTTATGATTGCTTCTCCAACTTTTTAGCTGCTTCAACATTTTCCACCTGATTGAGCTTTTTGCACCTTTTTTCAATTGTTGATGCTGAAACTAATGTTGTTCCTGCACTGTCATCGATAATTTGAACAAATATATTCTTCAAACTTCTATACACAGAAAGTCTAGGTCTTTCAGCAGTTCCAACGATTTTTCTTCTTATACTTCTATGTTTTTCTCTCTTAATTTATTTCTATCAAGTTTTTTTAATCACTAAAATCTACCTCCTATCCTTTCTTACCTTCTTTTTCTTCTGATTACTTCATCAGCATACTTAACTCCTTTTCCTTTGTAAGGTTCAGGTGGTCTTTTTGCTCTTATGTTCGCAGCAACTTGTCCAACTAATTGTTTATCAATTCCTTCAACAGTTATTTTAGTGTTTCCTTCCAACTTTGAAAGTAATCCTTCAACAGGTTCTATTTCACAGGATGTGAATATCCCAGAGCCAAAGTAAGTCCCTTTACCACTAGCTTGTACTCTGTATCCTACCCCCTACTAATTCCAATTTGATTTCAAACCTTGACTTACTCCTGTTATCATGTTGTTTACATTAGCTCTTGTTGTTCCGTGAATAGCTCTTGTATTTGGTAAATCATTAGGTCTTTCAAAAAGTTATTTTCAGTTGCCATCTATATTTACTTTTATTTCACTGCTTAATTCTCTTCAAGCTGCCCTTAGGTCCTTTTAACAGTAAACTTGTTTCCATCTTGTTTAATTTCTACACCTGCAGGTATAGTTATAGGTTTTACCTATTCTTGACATAACTTTCCTCCTATTTTTATAAAATGCGTAAATCACCACACGTAGCAAAGTACTTCTCCACCAACGCTATGCTTTCTGCATTCCTTGTCTGTAATAACACCTTTAGGTGTTGAGACAATGGCAATTCCTAATCCACCTAATACTTTAGGTAAATTTTCAACAGATGTGTATACTCTTCTTCCAGGTTTTGAAATTCTCTTCAATCCTTTGATTACAGCATCTCCATCCATATATTTTTTAAAGTTACTACTATATCTCTTATATTTCCTTCTTCTTTATTTCATAACCAGCTATATATCCTTCATTTTTAATATGCTAGCCATGCTTTCTTTTATTTTAGAAAACGGTACTTTAACTCTGTATGTCTAGCCATGTTTCCGTTTCTAATTCTAGTAAGCATATCAGCAATAGGATCTGTTAAATGCATTTATTTCTCCTCCTCTCAAAATTACCAACTTGATTTCTTTACTCCAGGGATAACTCCCTCTCCTGCTAATTTTCTGAACATTACTCTTGAAATCCCGAATTCTCTCATGAATCCTCTAGGTCTTCCATTTAACTGACATCTGTTTCTAAGTCTTGTAGGCGATGCATTTTCTTGGTAATTTGAGATAATTCTACGATTGCTTCTCTATCACCTGCTTTAGCTCTTGCCTTTAATTCAGCTCTTTTTGCTGCATATTTATCAACTAATTGTTCTCTTTTTAAGTTTCTTTCAACCATTGCTTTTTTAGCCATTTATTAAGTTACACCTCCTTCAAAATACAACCTATTTTGCAAACGGCATTCTGAATGCTTAATAACGCTCTTCCTTCTTCATCGTTTTGTGCAGTTGAAACTATAGTGATACTCTAATCCTAGTGTTTTGTCAACTTTATCAATTTCGATTTCAGGAAACACGATTTGCTCTTTTAATCCAAGTGTATAGTTACCTCTACCATCAAATCCTTTTTGGAGATACTCCTTCAAAGTCTCTTACTCTTGGTAAAGTAATGCTTTATCAGTCTATCAAGGAACTCATACATTTTTCTTTTTTCTTAAAGTAACTTTTGTCTGATTTTTGTCCTTCTCTTAATTTAAATCCTGCTTCAGATTTTTCTTGCAGCTCTTGGTACAGGCTGTTGTCCTGTAATTTGTGCTAATTCCTTCATTGCAGTTTCAATTAACTTAGGATTGCTTACCGCTCTTCCAATCCCCATGTTTTGACTACAATTTTATCTAATTTAGGTACTTGCATAACGTTAGAAATATTTAATTCTTTCATTAATGCAGAAACTAATTCTTCTTTATATAATTTTTGTAATCTTGGAATATATTTTTTCAGCCACTTAAGTTCTCCTCCCTCTAAATTCTATATTTCATTACCGGATACTACCGATATTCTTACCTTTTTATTATCTTTTATTTCATATCTTACTCTTGTTCCCTTTTTGCTTTCATCCCAAAAGCATAACTTTAGAAGAGAAAATTGGCATTTCTTCTCTCTACAACTTCGCCTTGTGGGTTCATTGCATTAGGTTTAACATGTCTTTTTGTATATTTACACCTTCAACTATGATTTTTCCTGTCTTAGAATACTTTTAACACTTTCTTTCCGACTTTTTCCTTTATCTCCTGTTTGTCCTTCACCTTTATCATTTCTTGACAAATCCTTTTGATCTACCGCTAATTACAACAACTGTATCTCCAGTTTTTACATGTAATTTGTTAGGTACTGATTTAACTCTTGGTTTAGCCACGCGTAAACCCTCCTTCCTATAATAACTATAATACTTCTGGTGCTAGAGATACTATTTTCATAAAGTTTTTGCCCTCAATTCTCTTGCTACAGGTCCAAAAATTCTCGTACCTCTTACTTCTAATGCTGAGTTTAAAATTACTGCCGCATTATCATCAAATTTTATATATGATCCGTCTGCTCTTTTTAATTCTTTTCTAGTTCTTACTACTACAGCTTTAACAACGTCACCTTTTTACGTTTCCATTCGGTATAAAGCTTCTTTAACAGATGCTACTACTATATCTCCGATTTTTCCGAATCTTCTTCTTGATCCACCTAATACTCTGATTACCATTATTTTCTTTGCTCCGGTATTATCAGCAACATTAAGTATAGTCTGTTGTTGAACCATTTAAAATTTCCTCCTCTCAAATTTACTGAAAACTATTTCGCTTTTTCTAAAATAGTTACAACTCCATCTTTTTCTCTACTTAACGGTCTTGTTTCCATTATTTGAACTCTATCTCCAACACCGCATTCATTCTTTTCATCATGAGCTTTATATTTTTGAAGTTTTTACTCTTTTCTTATAAAGTTTATGCAGTTTCATTGTTTCTTCAAGAACAACTACAGTCTTATCCATTTTATCAGAAACAACGATTCCTTCTCTTACTTTTCTTCTCGTTTCTTTTTATTTTTCCACTGACGAATCCTCCCTATTTTAGCAGTCTTTGTTTCCTCAGTTATAATTGTTTTTATTCTAGCAACATCTCTTTTCACTTCTCTTATTTTTGCAGTGTTTATAGGAGTGTCCTGTAATTTTGCTAGATTCTGGAAATTTCAAATTGAATAATTCTGCTTTAATTCTTTAACTTTGCATCTAACTCTTCTAATGATAATTCTCTAATTTCATTTGCTGTCATTACTTATCACCACCACTTCTTCTCTTTTACAAATCTGACTTTGATAGGTAGTTTATGTCCAGCTTTTCTTAATGCTTCTTTAGCTTTTTCTTCCGATACTCCGCCAACTTCAAACATTATTTTTCCTTTTTTAACTACTGCTACCCAACCTTCAGCGTTACCTTTACCTTTACCCATTCTTGTTCCTTCAGGTCTTTTTGTATAAGGTTTATCAGGGAATATTCTGATCCAGATTTTTCCTTCCCTTTTAAAATGTTCTATTTATTGTAATTCTGCATGCTCTATTTGTCTTGATGTTATCCATCCAAATTCTCTTAGCGGCAAGTCCAAATTCACCAAAATCTACTTTTGTTTCCTTTTGTAGCTATACCACCCATTTTTCCTCTGAACTGTTTTCTGTATTTCGTTCTTTTAGGTATTAACATTACTCATTTCCTCCTTCCTTTTTATTAGAAAGAACTTCACCATTGAATATCCATACCTTTAATCCTAATGCACCATATGTAGTGAATGCAGTTGCAGTTGCATAGTCAACATCTGCTCTTAAAGTATGTAATGGTACTCTTCCTGAAAGTGTCCATTCACTTCTTGCTATTTTCGGCACCGTTTAATCTTCCTGATACCATTACTTTTAATTCCTTTTACTCCAGCTTTTTCAGCTCTTTTGAATAGCCTGTTGAACTGCTCTTTTATAAGCAACACCTTTTTCAATAGCTGTTGCAATGCTTTCAGCAACCTAACTGAGCATCTTTTATTAGGATTTTAATTTCCTGTACTTTTAACTTGTATGTTTGTTAACTTTTCAAGATTCTGCTTTTAAAGCTTCTATTTTCTGACCTTTTCTCCCTATTAATATTCCTCGCTTTTACCAGTTTCTATTATAATAGTTACATCAGTAGGAGATGTTCTTTCAATTTGAATAGTTGAAACTCTCGCATGATAATAGTTTTTCTAATATATTCTTTTATTTTTATATCTTCATGAAAATTATTTAAGTATTCTTTTCCTTCGGCGAACCATTTTGAATCCCATGATTTAGTAATTCCGATTCTAATACCCTCTAGGATCGACTTTTTTGTCCCACAGACTTACCTCCTTATACTTTATTATTAGTTTCTTTTATCAACTTCTATAGTGATGGAGCTGTCGGTTTTCTTATTACATCCGCTCTTCCCATTGCCTCTTGGACTTATTCTCTTAAGCACCGGTCCTTTATCTATCAATATTTTTGAAATGAATAGTTTATCAGGATCCATATTGTTGTTATGTTCAGCATTTGCAATTACTGATCTTAATGTTTTTCTATAAATTTTGCCGCTTTTTATTTGTAAATCTTAATATATTTAAGGCCTGTAAAGCATTTTTCCCTCTAACTACATCAGCTACAAGTCTTGCTTTTTGAGGGACTTAATCTTTGATAACGTAATTTAGCTACAACTGCCATTAAAGCTCTCCTTTCACTTACATGATTATATCGGCATTTTCCCGAAATTTATGAATATATCTATTATTTTCTTTTTAGCATCTTTTTAGCATCTTTTCCATGTCCATAGAAAGTTCTTGTTGGAGCAAATTCTCCTCAACTTGTGTCCAACCATTTCCTCAGTTACATATACAGGTGTATGTTTTTACCGTTATATACCGCAAAAAGTATGTCCGATAAATTGAGGGAATATAGTAGATCTTCTAGACCAAGCTGATTACTTGCTTTTTCTCCCATTGTTTCAACTTTTCATTAAATGAGCATCAACAAAAGGTCCTTTTTAATGAAACAGGCCATTCTTTTCCTCCTTGTTTACATTAATCGATTGAGTTACATATAGCCTTACACATCTTAATATCGCTAGTAAAAGATGTGTCAAGCTACACATTCACTATATTCATATATTTTAGTCTTTAAACTATTTCTTTCTTTTTTCTGACAATGAATTTTGTCACTCAAGTTTTTACCTCTAGTCTTTTTTACCAAGAGTAGGTTTACCCCCAAGGAGTAACTGGTGATTTTTCTTCCTATAGGCGATCTTCCTTCTCCTCCGTGTGGGTGATCCACAGGGTTCATTACAGATCCTCTTACGTGAGGTTTTTCTACCTAAATGTCTATTTCTTCCAGCTCTACCCTAATGTACAAGTGAATGTTCAGAATTTCCTACTGCTCCTACAGTTGCCATACATTCTCTATGTATAAGTCTTAATTCTCCTGAAGGAAGTTCAACGTGACAGTAAGTTCCTTCTTTTGCAACAAGTCTTGCAGATGTTCCTGCTGATCTTGCCAGCTGTCCACCTTTACCAGGCATAAGCTCTACGCATGTATGTATAACTGTGCCTATTGGTAAATCTTTTAATTTTAAAGCATTTCCAGGTTTGATTTCAGCAGTATCTCCTGCTAAAACTACATCACCTTTTTTTAGTCCGTTTGGTGCTAAAATATATCTTTTTTCTCCATCAACATAATGTAATAATGCGATATTAGCTGTTCTGTTGAGGATCATATTCAAGAGTTGCAACTTTTGCAGGAACACCTATCTATTTCTCTTCCAGTCGATTACTCTATATAATCTTTTATGACCTTTATGTCTGTTCTTCCTGTTCTGTGTCCATAGTTGTCAATTCCGTAAGCTGATCCAAGAGGTTCAGTTAGAGATTTTTCAGGTCTGACTTTATCTAATTCAGTATTAACTCAACATCGACATATGCCTTGTCCCACTAGTTATCGGTTTTAATTTTTAATTGGCATAACTTTTTACCTCCACTTCTGTTTATTCTTTTTAATCACGTTCGTATATTATATCATTTTTAATGATAATTCCTATACAAAATCATGCATAAAATTTCTTTATTATATATTTTTTATGATTAACAGCTTTGATCTATTACCTTCATATGCTGCTATTTTTCTCCATCTTTTAATTTTACTATAGCTTTTTCAATGCAGATGTTTTATACATTGACATTCTGAATCTTTTTGCTTTAGGCTTTTATGTTCAGAGTATTAACGCTTTTCAACTTTTTACGTTAAATAATTTTTCAACTGCTTCTTTATTTGAATCTTGTTTTGCTCTTTCATCTACGATAAAACGTATTCATTATTTTTCATTAGCCAGATTTCTTGCTTTTCAGTAGCAACTGGTCTTTTAATTATATCTGTAATATGCATTATGCCAGCACCTCCTCAATCGCTGCAAGAGCTCTTTAGTAAAGGGATTACTTTATCCTGTTTTATCAGCCAGAAGATTCTCAGTTCTCTTTGAGTCTAAAACGAAATGTCAATATTTCTTACCGACATGTATAAGTTATAATCTCTATCTTCAGTGAAATCATTTACAACAAAAATAATTGTTTTTGTCCTGCAAAGTCTAAAGTTTTGATGAGTTAACTAAAAAGTTTTGTTTTAGGTGTTTCTAATGCAGAAATCATCTAGAACTATTAAGTTTCCTTCGTTTATTTTAGTTGCTAATGCAGATCTTAAAGCTAATTTTTCTAACTTTTTATATTTACTAGCATAATCTCTTGGTTTAGGACCATGAACTACTCCTCCACCTACCATGTGTGGTGCTCTTGTAGATCCTTGTCTTGCTCTTCCTGTTCCCTTTTTGTCTGAAAGGTTTTCTTCCTCCACCTCTCACTTCAGCTCTTGTTTTAGTAGATGCTGTACCTTGTCTTAATTCTGCTAACTCAGCAACTAAAACTTCGTGCATTACAGTCTTATTTTGGTTCAATTCCAAATATTTCATTATTTACTTCAGCAGTTCCTGCTTGTGAACCGTCTAATTTATATATATTTAAACGGCATTTTATCCTCCTCTCTTTCCTACTAGTATTTCTCTAACCGATAATGATTAGATACCCGTTTTAGGGTCACTGAACTGCACCTTTTACTAATAAAAGGTTATTTTTCTGCATCATATTTAACTAATTTAAGGTTTTGAACAGTTACTTGTTCATTTCCAAGTCTTCCTGCCATTTTCTTACCTTTTTGGTACGTTACTGTTTGATGCGGCACCTCCCGCGTTAGATCCTCCAAGTCTGTGGTTTCTTGAAACCCCGTGAGACGCTCTGTTTCCTCCGAAGTTATGTCTTTTCATAACTCCTGCTGTTCCCTTTTCCTTTTGATGTTCCTGAAATATCAACAAATTCAATACCTTCAAATACATCAACGTTAATTTCCTGTCCTAGATTCAAATGCAGCTAAGTCTTCTACGTAAATTCTTTTAAGAATCTTTAGGAGTTACTCCTGCTTTTTAAATAATCCCATTTCTGGTTTTTATTGTATTTTTCTTTCTTATCGTCATATGCTAAAAGTTATAGCGTTATAATACATCTTTATCATCTGATGAACAACGAAGTTCGGTCCAGCTTCCAATAACTGTAACTGGTACTAATTTTTCATCCTCAAATATTTGAGTCATTCCGATTTTTACCTAATATCATTTATTTATCCTCCTTAATATATTGGTTAATACAATCATTTCAATGAAAAATCATTGAAAGATTGTACTAACATGTATTAAGCCTATAATTGCTAATTTCTATTCCTACACCTGATGGTAAGCTTAATGAGCTTAATGCTCTATGATTTGCTGACTAGAATTTTTAATTTCAACAAATCTTCTATGTACTTCTCATTTCAGGTGTTCTCTTGAATCTTTATTTTACGTGTACAGATCTTAGAACAGTATATATAGTTTTAGTTGATACGAGAAGCTGGTCCTGCTACTACTGAACCATTCTTCTTTACTACTTCAGCTATGCAGACTGATCTAATTTATGATCGTAAGATTGAAGATATATTCTTATTTTTATCCAAAGTATTTCCTCCTATTTTTATTTCATCTACTACTTAACGATAGTTGCAACAACTCCAGGAAGCTTTACTGTTCTTCCACCTTCCTCTATCGCAAATCTTAATCCTTCTTCCATTGCGATTGGGGTGAATTGATTGTACTGACATTTCTATGTTATCTCCAGGCATTACCATTTCTACACCTTCTGGTAAGTTTACTCCCAGTTATGTCAGTTGTTCTGAAATAGAGCGTGGCTTATATCCTGCAAAGAATGGTGTATGTCTTCCTCCTTCATCCTTTGTCAGTACGTATACTTCTGACTTGAATGATGTATGGACTTACTGATCCTGATTTTGCCAATACTTGTCCTCTTTCCACTTCTTCTTTCTTAGTTCCTCTTAATAATGCTCCTATGTTATCTCCAGCCTGTCCTGAATCAAGCAGTTTCTGAACATTTCTACTCCTGTTACTGTCGTTTTTGCTGTAGGGTTTTGATTCCAACTATTTCTACTTTCTTTCTCCTACTTTTACGATTCCTCTTTCTACTCTTCCTGTTGACAACTGTTCCTCTCTCCTGTTATTGTGAACACGTCTTCAATTGGCATTAGGAAAGCCTGGTCTACTGGTCTTTTCAGGTGTTGGGATGTAGCTGTCTACTGAATCCAGTAATTCCATGATTCTGTCTTCCCATTGTGCTTCTCGTTTAATGCTCCTAAAGCCGATCCTTTTTATTATAGGTATGTCGATCTCCTGGGAATGAGTATTCTGTAAGAAGTTCCCTTTACTTCCATTTCTACTAGTTCTAATAATTCTTCATCGTCAACCATGTCAACGCTTTGTTCAAGAATACTACGATGTAAGGAACTCCAACCTGTCTTGCAAGCAGTGCATGTTCTCTTGTTTGTGGCATTGGCCCGTCAGCTGCTGATACTACTAGGATTGCTCCATCCATCTGAGCTGCCCTGTAATCATGTTCATACGTAATCCGCGTGGCTGGACAGTCAACGTTGAGCATAGTGTCTGTTGCTGTCGTACTCATGTGGGTGTTGATTGTTATCCCTCTTCTCTTTCTTCTGGTGCCTGATCTATGTTTTCAAAAATCTACTTTTTCTGCCAGACCTCTGTCTGAAAGTACTTTTGATATAGCCGCAGTAAGGTTGTTGTCTTTACCATGGTCTACGTGTCCTATTGTTCAATGTTTACGTGTGGTTTACTTTTCCCAAATTTAGCTTTTGCCATTTTCTTTTCTTCCTCCATAATTATATATATTTCTGTCTGTCTTCGAAATTTTAATATTATTTACCTTGTCTTTCAGCTATTACTTGTTGAGCTATATTATTTGGAACTCTGTACATATTTTTCAAATCGACAGATGTTGATGCTCTTCCTTGAGTTTTGATCTCCAAGTCAGTTGCATAACTGAACATTTGTGCTAAAGGTACTTGAGCGTTATCGCATTGTTTCCGTCTGGTCATTCTGAAACTTGTCCTCTTCTTGAGTTCAAATCTCCAATAACGTCTCCCATGTATTCTTCAGGTGTAGTTACTTCTACTTTGAAGATTGGTTCCAGCAATATTGATTTTCGGTAGCCTCATGGCTTTTTAATTGCCATTGATCCAGCTATTTTAAACGCCATTTCTGATGAATCGACTCTGTGGTAAGATCCGCTCAGTGTCATTTTTACATCCTGTACAGGATGATCTGCAACAACTCCGGCTTCCCAATGCTTCCTGAATTTTATCACAGCAGGATATATTCTCAGGAATTGCCCCTCCTGTACATTTGCTGGATAAATTCATATCCTTTATCAGGGTTTGCTCTAACTTTAATCTTTTCACGTGTCTCGTATTGTCCTCACCTCCAGATTGTTTTTGCATATTTTTCTTCAACATCTGCTGCACTGTTGATTGTTTCTCTGTATGCAACTTGAGGTTTACCTACGTTTGCTCTAACTTTTAAACTTTCTCTTCATTCTGTCTACTGTGATTTCCAGGTGTAATTCTCCGTCCTGAAATCAAAGTTTGTCCAGTTTCTGGTTTGTAGTTACTTTAAATGTTGGATCTTCTTCAGCAAGTTTTGCTAATGCGTTCCCATTTTTCCTGATCCGCTTTTTGTTTTTGGTTCAACGCTATTTGAATAACTGTATCAGGGAATTCCATTTTTCATAGTATTATTGTTTGTCTTTTCATCACAAAGAGTATCTCTCGGTAGTTGTTTCTTTCAAAGTCACCGCCATGCCGTGCGATATCTCCTGAATAAACTACATCGGTTCTTTCTTTAGTTAGCATGCATTTGGTCATCTTCCCATTCTTTCTACCTTTTGTAGAGTTCAATACATAGACCTTTATTTAAAACTCCTGAGTAAACTCTGAAGAATGATAATCTTTCCCACAAATGGATCTGTTAAGATTTTTGAAAGCCAATGCTGAGAACGCTCCATCATCTGAAGGCTGTCTTTCCATCGGTGCTTCCAGTTTTAGGATCTATATTCCCTTACCGCTCCTACATCTAAAGGTGATGGCATGTATGCAACAACCGCATCAAGAAGAGGCTGAATCCTTTATTTCTGTAAACGCTGTCACCGCACAATACAGGAACAATTATTCACTTATTGTAGCAGTTCTTATTGCTCTTTTTGTCTTCTTCTTGATCTCTTCTCCACCGAAGTATTTTTCCATCAATTCATCATCGAGTTTCAACAACAGATTCAAGCATGTGTCTCCTGCGGCTGCGCTTCTTCAAGTAGTTCAGCTCTACATCCGCTACGTCGTAATCTGCTCCCATTGTCTCATCTTTAAACAAATATTCCTTCATCGTTATCAAATCTATAATACCTTCAAAAAGCATCTTCAGCGCCTATAATGGTAGTAGCGAACTCTGTTCCCACAATTTTCTTTAATATCGCTTACACACATATTAAAAGTCTGCTCCAACTCTGTCCATTTTATTTAAAAACGCCATTCTTGGTACTTCATACTTTATCAGCCTGTCTCCAAACAGTTTCAGAGTTGTGGTTGAACTCCATCAACTGCTGAGAACACAGCAAACTGCTCCATCCAGTACTCTTAACGATCTTTCAACTTCAACTGTAAAGTCAACGTGCCCTGGTGTATCTATATATTTATTCTGTTACCATTCCAAAAATGCAGTTCGTTGCCGCAGATGTAATAGTAATCCTCTTCCTGTTCCTAGTTCCATGTAATCCATCGTAGCGGCTCCTTCGTGAACCTCTCCGATTTATGATTTACTCCTGTATAGAATAGTATTCTTTCTAGTTGTTGTTTTCGGCATCTATATGTGCCATGATACCGATGTTTCTAGTATCTTTCAAAGCAACTTTTCTTGACATTCCTTTTTCCTCCTTCTCAATCTCAAAACTTACTGTCAACGTTAAATCAGTTACTATTTATAATGTGCAAAGCTCTGTTAGCTTCTACCATTGAGTATGTGTCTCTTTCTTCTTAACTGAGCCACCTTCGTTGTTTGCTGCAGCAATCAGTTCCTTTTTCGGTTGTTTATCATTCCGTATTCTTTTCTTTCTCTTGTATATCTTACAAGCCATCTTATAGCCAGCGCCTGCTGTCTTTTCCTTTTCTGTGCTTCAACCGGTACCTGGTAAGTAGCCCTCCGATTCTTCTCGATCAACTTCAAGCCGAGGTCTTACATTTTCCATTGCTCTTCTGAAAACACTGATTCCTTCTTCCGGTTTCTTTCGTAATTTGATTTAATGCTGTATAGAAAAATATTTTCAGCTATCGATTTCTTTCCATCTTTCATTAATCCGATTTATGAATTTAGTTACTACTTTATCATTATATTGAGAATCAGGTAAAACATCTCTTTTCCTCTGCTTTTGCTTCTTCTTGACACTATTTGTCCTCCTTACTTTTTAAAAATTTTAGTTTGCACTTGCTGCCTGCAGGTTTTTGTAGTTCCCATATCTTGATCTACCTTGTTTTCTGTTGACGACTCCAGCTGTATCTAAAGCTCCTCTGATTTATTTTATATCTAGCTTGAGCAAATCTTTTGTTCTTTCCTCCTCTTATAAGAACATATGAGCTCCCTGTAAGTTGTGCTGTTCCAGTGTACTTCATTCGTTTCACCAATTTCCTGCTACCTTTCTGGGCTGAGTTTGGTTTTTAGGTGTGTAGTTGTCTCTTACGCCTCCTCTTTTTGTGGGTTACCTTTCAATGGGTGATTTTTCTCAGATGTGCCTACCAAATCTTACTAACTGATTAATAGTAGGCATGTTTCCTCCTTCAATTTTTCGATTATGATTTTCTGTGTTATTTTTATAACTAAAACTTTTTAAAAAGCTCATTTGCTTCAGCCTGTGTCCTGAATTCAGACACTGCATATCTATTTCAGATATAACGACTACTCTAAATTCACTCTAAAAATATGTAACAATGTTACATATTTTTCTTTCTGCACTGAGTTTATGAGTTATAACTTGTCTATTTTATAATATTTAAGCCCTATGTCAAGGATTGTATATTTACCGTAAAATAGAATTATATATATATATTTTTATATCCTACGATAAATAAAATATATTTTTCTTATGAGGGATTACATGAATTAGTTACCCATTTCATCATGTCTCCAACATGTGAAGGAACTCCTTCAACAGAAATGAAAATATATTTTATTTCCTGTAACTATTACGTTTGATATAAGAGAGCCCTGAAACATAACTGTAAGCTGTTCCCCTTTGTATCCATTTATTACAACGCTTTTTCCTTACAAGACCTGATTCAGGATGTCCCTGCCCCTTTATATCATATAAATTATTAATAATTTCAGTGCAATCTGTGAATCTGTCTTTCCCTGTTTAGCTTTATATCCCTGATGGCATCAGTGTACCAAATATCGTCCCATTTGCTATACTCAAATGCTGAAAGTGAAGCATCAGGATCATAAAAGAGCCCAGTTTCCTTTTGGATAAGCTATAAATCCTACTTGTTCATTACAAAACGTCCTTTGTTAAAATATAACTGTGCTGTCTTTATATACTTCATCCTTTCTTTGTTCAATTTATAGCTTTTCATTCCCTCCGGTGTGGACATATGTTACACATCCCAGCTCTCCTTTTGGAATATAGCAGTCTTCTGTTGTCCGTCTTCCCTTCCAGAGTACTCATAGTACCTAAGATTAACAATAAACATTAATAATTTTCTTTTTCATTTTAATGACTTCCTTTCTATTTTGATATATTTTCACTATTTTTCATTTTAATTTTAGCCTAGTATATTTAATATCCAAATTTCTTTATCTATCAAATATTTATTATAAAACAA
>BNJV01001403.1_pt1 | contig 17666 bp, 19 predicted proteins | sample 8540591 | NCBI WGS metagenome assembly BNJV01 (sample SAMD00202457, study PRJDB9452) | human saliva metagenome | host: Homo sapiens
TTTTGTTATTAACAGGACTATATTGAGCTTGAGGCCTCTAAATGGGTCCAGCCTTTGCTATTCGTTGCATGAAAAAAGGCCCGACATTGAGAGTCAGACCGTTTCTTCAATTTTAAAAATCAGAAGCGAAGTCTGGCGTCCAAACCATTTATGCCTCACTTTGATATAAATTATATCATATCTAAACACGGAAGGGAATTAGACAATTCTCTTCCGTGTTTTCATTTATAAACCTTCATGGTGCATACGAATAGCATAAAACTCTTGAAATACAGAAGGTTGATTCTCCATAAGTTCTTTCATAGAAAGGAGTCTACGTTTTCCTACACGTCTATCTAAAATGGCAAAAATACGTACAATTAGATTGTCACTAGGTAGGCTTTTATCAATACTTTGGTTATCAAATTCATCAAAAACCTGATAAAAACACCGCTGATCAAATACGCCTAATTCTAATGCTGTATTGTCTATAAACGGAAAACTCTCACGCATTCGCCTATCATAAGTATCATCCTTTGGGAATAGATGCGCTTTCACATATTGATTCCAATAATTACCCTTTATAATTTCCTTCCCATTATATCTAATAGCCGCCCTGCCCTCATGATCAGGTGATTTACTATACGAGGTAGCAAAATATTGAATATGACCTCGCAAACTAGGTGCTAAATATTCTGTTTCTAACTTATGTCGTATTCCGGACCATGTAGACATACTATTTACTCCTAATCACCCAAACATATAAATACATAATTACTTATTAAGCGTAACATATATAGTTAATCTAATTCAACTTCTTCATATCTGCAATTAATCAATTGGCCATCTTCATTAAAATCCTCTATGTAAAGTTCATTTTTATTGTGTGTTCTAAACATTAAACTATAACCTTCACCAACGGTTTCTCTCCATATATACATCTCTTGACCAAAGACATTTTCTGCTATATGAAAAACCTCGTGGTAAACTTAATAAATCATCTAATTCCAATGCATCATCTATTCTATTTTTGTAGTTCTTCTTGTTTCATATTTGCCCCTTTCAAACATGTAATCGAAATATATTTTTTTATATCATCATTTTTGTACATTCTTAGAGTATCATTTACAGATAGGAACTTATGCAGTAATTATTATAAATATTGCCATCAATAAACAACATTATTACGTTCAATTATACTTAGATAATCACTTCTGTACTTTATAGAATATTTCATTGTAGGCCGTAAATTAAATTTTTGAATGTAGATAATACTCAATTAAACTCTTTTTGCTTACATCCATGTACCTCGTGATATTTATCTCCAGGAAACTCATAATTAAACTGAAGATAATAGAATCCATCATTTTTTTACATATAATGGAAATATACGAATTATCCTCAACCTCAAACAAACATGCATCTAATGGATATTTTTTTCTACTAATTTAATAGCATATTGTAATCTTAACTCTTTAGGTATTTTCCTTTATATCTATAACTCTATATTCCTCCAATAACCGATTGTCTTCTGGCATTTTTTTGATTCATAGATAACTTTATAATTAACTAATCCGGCTTTTAGATAGATAGTTTTTCTAGAGATAGATTTTTTTATCAAGAAAATCTAAACTAAAAAAACTCTTTAATAGACTCATCTATATAATTTAATAGTTCATGATGATCTAACTTTATAAAGTTATCGGGAAGATATCTAGGATTAATATCATAATCTACCAATTGATACTTAATAATATGTATCTGTTCAAGATAACTATAATACCCCTTCATAGACCACTTACCAAGTTCTTTTACTTCACAAGGCTCTACAACACCACGAGTTTTATATAATTCAACAATTCTTACGTTTTTTTCTAAATCAATAGTAATATAATGTTGTTGTTCAATCCTTGCAGAAAGAATGCGAATAACACAATTTAACTCTTCACTTTGCCACGATTCACAGAAAAATATAAACGTAGGTGATTTTTCATATTTTCGCTCTCCGAAAGGCTCCTCTGGTGTACTTTGATAATTCGCATATGTTACATAACAAGGAATATTACAAGACGTTAATACTTGAGCAACTTTATTTTCCCAATCATTCCAATTCCTATGGTCATCATGATCATGATATACAAGGGGTAAAATATAAATGTACTTCTTACCTACATACCGATTAATCATTTTTAAAATATTCGTTTGCATTCTATCAATATTTTTCATATGAATATTCCTCCTTCTCTATAATCAGTATACCTTTTTAATATGTGTATTAAACGTCCCATAAAAAAATCCTCCTAATTACTATTTCATAACTATTAGGAGGATTTATGCTTATATACATTTTATAATTAAAAATCAAGATATCGATTTTTTTATAGCAGTCAATTACATCTTTAAGATTTATATATTCTTCACGAATATATAGACCATCAATATGCTGTCTATCAACATGCACAACGGTTTTTTCTTTTTATCAGATGTAGGTATCACTAAAGCGCTTTTTAATAATGGCATTTTTTTATATTTACCTCGTAAATAATAATAATAAAATGCTTGCTTATAATTAAAAAGAATTCACATCATTAGTAAAGTATTTTTGAATCAAACAATAATATTAATGGTTGCTTTTTACTTGTGCAGGTTTTTAAAGAAATGATCAAATTGGATAGAGAATCGGCTTTTTCTTACCCACTTCTCGTTGCTCTATATCCATACTATCTGGTTTTTATTATATTTAGCTTACTGGATTGTGCTTCTTTTGTAATTTCATAATCATGATCCAAGATTCGTATATGATTAGATAAATACAAATGGATCATACGTTCCCAAACCAATTCAAAATACAAGGTTAAGAATTTAGATGACTTACTTCGATTACTTTTTCCATTGAAAGTATCTGATCAACGATTTCAATAATAATCGTTCATAATCCTTAAAAAGCCGCCCACTTAATATTTGCAATTTAGCAATACAAAAAAATCATACTCATCAAATATAGGATTATAAAATTGACGCTTATACGGATGAATATCATCTAATAAAGTTTGAAAGGTATTATAGAAATCAAATAATACGTAATCCATACATTCCGTAATAAAAATTGACTCATCATATTCACAATTAACTACAAACGGAGAGTATATAAAATTTCCATCACTTAATAAGGGACGAATCGAATTTATTGTTTGATGCCAATGAATATGACCTTTATAACCTTTAACTGTATCTCTTAGTTGACGATGATATAAACCAAACTCTAAATAATATGTAAGAATATACTGATAAGCATCTACTGGTATCGTATCAGTTAATTGTCCTGGTTCAACACCATATAGTTCTCTATCTCGCTTTATAATATGCAATATATCCTTCATATCTTGCAATACTTTTGATTTCTCATCTCTCAAAGTTACTTTATCAACATGATAGTGCTTAGGAAAGGAAAGTAGAATATTATCTTTTTTTACTACCATACCAACGAAAGAACATTTTAACTTCTCATTATATCGATCACAGTATGAGTATATATCCCACTTTCGGCAAAATGATTCTGTCAATTCGTTGCCATCATTAATAATTTCAAAATGATAATCTAATACATCATTATTCATTTTATAAGTTTCCATATGCTTGTTTTACAGCTTCACTTAAAATATTCTTTTTATGCTTAAATGTTGAGTATAACTGACTAAAGGATTTAATACTATCATCAAAAAGACTAGCACCAGTATAAGAAACACGTTCAACATCTTGCCATAAATAATGTAACAGCTTATCAGCAACTTGTTCGCGATTTGCATCATCATTGCCTTTATCCTTATTTGCATCATCATTGCCTTTATCCTTATTTGCATCATCATTGCCTTTATCCTTTAAGAAGAAAGGCCCTAATTGCTTATCTTCAGCTAATCCTAAATCATTTATAATGATGTGATTAATAGCTTGATATAGTTTTACCCATTCATATGTATCAGTATCTGTGAATTGAATATCAAAATTATTAACGTATTCATCATCTTTGCCATCGACATGAATAGGAATAGGATCTACACCAATATATTTGAAATCAAATCTTCGTTTAAAAGCAGTATCAATAACATTAACATTTTGGTCACTTGTATTAACGGTCCCTATAATATGTAAATTTGATGGAATAATAATTTTGTGGCCTGCTTTTATTACTCCATTTAATATAAGGTATTCATAAATGGATTTATTGTTAATGCCATACATGCTTTTACCAGTATCATCCCTATCCAATAGCTGGAATATATCGCCAAAAATACTAGCAATATCCCCACGAGACATTTCCTCAAGTATCAGGTATACATCTATACCTCTATCTTGATTCCTTAACGCAGCAAATAGAGCAGTTGTAAAAATTCCTGGTACAAATTCATAAGATATTTTCCCATCTTTTGTTACAGGCATAATATTACCTACAAAATCAAAGTAAGAGTAATCACGATAAATAGTAGTACGGAAAACATAAGGGTTATCATCATATTCATTGTAGCTAGGATAACTTTCTCTTATTAAAGAGCTTATCCTATAACTTTTGCCAGTACCAGGTGCACCATACAACATTATCTGTAGTGGGTGTTCTCTTTGTAGTGGGTGTTCTCTTTGATCTATTGGTAAAAATATTTTACTACTTTTTATAAAGGGTGATAATTTAGGTATAATACTTTCAAATTTATTAATAATAATATCTGCTTGAGTATCTGAAATTGAGGCAAGCCCACCTTGAAGATTTAATGAACTTCCATCATTAAACCAACTATTAATCTCAGAAAGACTTATTGGGTTATCAAATTTGTGAACACAACGTAACACAGCTTTATTAGTTTGTGGATCAGGTAACATCAAATAATCAACAATTTGAAAAACACAAACTATGGAACCCGCAGGTTCATTAGATCCCTCTCCAGAATCTTTATTATATCCTAAGCCAAATCTTCCAATTTCTATGTTCTTTTCAGTTGCATAGTTGTATGTAACAATATCACCAACTTCAAGTTGATACCAAGAGAAACCAGATTCTTTAAAGTTTGCAGTTGCTCTCCATAACAATCTCTTTTCATTTTTTGCTACATTAGCTGCCTTTGTTTTTTTCTTAGTTATCTTTTTTCGTCTCGCTTTCCAATAAACTTGCGCTTTAGCCCTAATTTCTTTTTCTACATTTAATGTTGATATATCTAGCTCTTGACCTTTTGGTGTTAATAAAATGCTACTATTTTGACCTTTACCCTCACGACTTAAAATACCTAAAACTTCTAGCTCTTTAATTGCAAGACTAAATCTTTTAGTAAAATCCTTATAAGGGATTCCTGTTTTCTCTGAAGTATATACAGCTTCAGCATATTCAGCAATATTTGGATCCATCTTAATCATTTGAGAGCGTAATTCTGCTGTCGTTAATGAACTACTCGATTGACTAAGTACCTCTAAAATAGGTTTTATTAAATAAGAAACTCTTTCCTCTGTTGTTAAATTATCAATACGCCCCATATTATCCCCTCACAATGTTTCAAAAAAAGTATACCAAAGCTCATAATCTAGATATATTACTAATATTTTTATCATAAATAATTTAAATTATGAATATTTAATGAAGTTATGTGAATATAGGTATTAGTATTGGATATAAAAAGCTTCTAACAGACGACTTAATAACTATTAGAAACTTATATTTTATTTGACTTTAAGGTCAGCAATAATACGTGATTTACCTTACTTAATTTATTCAATGATTTTTAAAAATAAGCTATTAAGACATACGAGAATATTTATCTATTCGTTTAGATAAATAATTCATTCTATCATAATATGAATACTATATTTAAATAATATCAGTAAATTAAGATACTTAAATTCATTTATAACAGTACAACATTGCATAAAGACAATGGTATATCCAATGTTTAAATTTATATCTCTATTCAATAAATAATCTTATTACAATAAATGCATCATTATATTTTTCTTTTTTTACAAAACTATATGCGCTGATTCCAATATTCCAATATACAGTTCTTAAAAGTTTCCCAATCTAATACATCCCTAAACATTTTTACAATACAGATATAATTGTTCTACATTTTTTTATATCGACTAATATTGTATCTATCAAAACAAGGAATGCGCGCTAATAAAGAGTCTAATCTTATAAAGCTTAAGTCAATATATTTATTTAAGAAATCAGGAAATAAAAAAACTAATAATCCATCATTTTTCTGTGTGAAATGTTTGTACAGATCTCTTATTTTTCATGTATTGCTCTTGACTTTATAGCATCTTTATAAAAAAATATTTATTCAAATCATCATGTATATTAAAAAGTAATTTATCCATTACTATATATTGATAAGAGTTAATAGCTTTTATAGTTTCATCAGAACTGATTTCAAAACCACTAGCTGTTAAATTAATAGCTTTACGATCATACAATAGCAATAATTTTTCTAGGGGATATTGGAATCCACAACACATTACCAATTGAATGAACTCCAAAAATTATTAGGTGAAAATATATTTATAAAGATTACTGGATTATCTGAAACAATAAATTCTATATTACTTTTTATTATCAAGGATAACATAATCCAAATCACTTAAATACTGCCTAAAATTCCGAAATTGAACTAATGATAAATTAATTGCTATTGATGAATTATTTTTCAAGCTTATTCTGAAACAATACAACATCTTTTAGAATCTATATATTTAATCCATTTATCCGTCATTCTTTCAAGAAATGCTTCTCTTTTTTTGTACGTAAATATTGAAAAAGCTATAAAAGATGCAATATTAGATTTATCTTTAATCTTAATAATATGACGATTAGAAGTATTAATTTGGTTTTAAAACTCTTGCCCATTCCGACTCCATCTTACTAAACATTTTTTTCAACAACATCATCGTCTCCATATATATTTTTCACAATAACATACACTCTTAATAGGTATTTTTTTCTTTAATAATATTTTTTTCTAAAAATATACATAGAGATAATACTCTTAGACTTTACATTAGATAAATCCGAAAAATATCTAAGTAAAAATTGTGGTACATAATGTTGTCGCTTTGTTTGGGTCATAGGTTCTCCTTTCCTATTTCTTGGGAACAGCGTAAGCTAGGAGATTTTTATACTTTTAAAAATGGTCTCAATAAGGAAAAAGTATATTTTGGTTACGGTGACAGTATTGTTAACTTTACAGATGTATTTCATAATAGACAAATATATTCCTCAACATTAAAAAGGAAAAGTCTGTGTTAATAAAAAAAGAACTAGAAAATTATAAAGTTAAGGAAGGAGATTTATTCTTTACCAGGACCTCCGAAACTATTGAGGAAATTGGTTTTCCTGCAGTAGTTATGGAGCCAATGGAGCGTGTTGTATTTAGTGGCTTTGTTTTACGTGGCCGTGCTGAAAAGTATGATCCATTGGTTAATATATTTAAATCATATATATTTTTTACTGATAATTTTCGCTCGGAAATGAAGAAAAAGAGCTCGATGACTACGCGTGCCTTAACTTCTGGAACCGCACTAAAGGAAATGTATTTTTCATATCCGAGAGATTTAGAGGAGCAAAATAAAATTGGTGAGATACTTTTAAGACTGGATAAAATTATTACTCTTCATCAGTAAAAGCCATTTCTACAAAATAAATCTCAAGCTAATCCAGCCATCGACCGCATAACCAAATCAATATCTCTATTTTTCCATTTCTTGAATTATATGTATATATGTTTTCTGTGTCGTCGTCATGCTCGCATGACCTAATCGTCTTGCAACACTTGCAATTGATACACCTGCAAAGAGCAATAGCGATGCATGTGTATGTCGTAATCCATGAATTGATATGACTGGTATTTCTAATTTTTTACAATACCGTTCTAATACACCATTAATTGTTGAATTAAAGACACGACCATTCACAAATATAGGCTTATCTTCAGGTAAGCCTTTAATTAATTCTGAGAACTTTATAATCGTTTGCCAATCAAGTTGTATTTTTCGTACTGATGATCGATTTTTTGTTGGTAAAAAGCCACCATTTCCCTTATAGTCCCAAGTCTTATCTACAATCAATGATTGATGTGAGAAGTCAAAATCTTTTGGAGTTAATGCTAAAGCTTCTGAAAATCTCATTCCAGTTTTAGCTATTATCAATATCAACCAATCCCAATTAATTTCTGACGTCAATTTCAAATTTACTAACAAGGTATGTAGTTCAAACTGGTTCAGATATTTGATCTTCTTAATTCTCGGTGACCGACCTTTTATAATAGCCTTTCGAGTTGGATCTCTATCAATTAAACCTTCATCCACTGCATCTAATACAGCTGCTTTTATTTGATGATGAAAGTCCATCGTTGTTTGTCGTTCATGAAACTCCGCATAGTCATTTAATAGTTGTTGATATGATATCCTATTTAATTGTGAAAGTCTAAGTTCAGGGACTAATCGCTTTAACCATAGCAGCGTTATCTCATATTTTCGCATTGTTACATCACGAATAGCACCTTCTTTATATATATGTATCCATTTTTCATAATAAATATAAAATAGTTCGGACTTTTCCTCTATTGTTAACATAGTTTTACCCCACCATTTACGCTGTTCCCACATAGAAATGGCTCTTGCTGATGAAGGGTAATAAGTTTATCATAATTTGTTAAAACACTAGAAATCTTAATTCTTTCTTTTTTTGACTCTTAGGATAAAAAGGCTTGATACTCGAAATTTCAGACAATGATATATGCTTAATAGTCCCACCATGACTAATTTTATTCATAGATTGAATAAAAGTTATTCTTAGATAGTAACTGATATATATAATAAGGCTCATTTGATTTAATTCGACATACTCGTTGTGCCAACACTAACTTAGTGTCTACGACTATTGCTACTCGTCCAACAGTTCCATCCATAGTAATTAACAAATCATCAATGTCTAAAATATTTTTTTCAGACTATCGTCTAAGTCTATTCGATTACCAATATTATTTAATACAAAAGGAGTATTTTCTTGAATATTACTATTAGTAATAACAAGATATTCGCCATTCTCATTAAAATCTTGACTGTCAAAAGGGTACCCTGTACTAATGTCTACACATTCCCCCAACTTACGCTGTTCCCAAGAACACAAAAATAGGTAGAAAAGTCCTATTTGGTCTTTTTCTACCTATTTTTCCTACATTTTGACGCCTAATAGGGCTAATTGTTCGGCTATTTCTTTTTCAAGTTGTGCAATTTCTTGGTTATCTTGTTCAATCATACGATTGATTTCATCAAGATCAAGTTCTTCTTCCTCCTCAAATGTATCTACATATCGAGGAATATTTAGATTATAGTCATTCTCTTTGATTTCTTCGATAGATGCAACGTGTGCATATTTATCAACGTCTTGCCTATTTTGGTATGTTTCAATAATTTTATTAATATTTTCTTCGCTTAAATTATTTTGGTTTTTACCTTTTTCGAATTCATTACTAGCATCGATAAATAGTATATCCCGAGTCGTACGATTTTTCTTAAATACAAGAATCGTTGTAGGAATACTCGTACCATAGAATAAGTTAGCAGGTAAACCAATCACCGCATCAAGATAGTTTTTTTCTATAATAGTTTGTCGAATTTTACCTTCTGCTGCACCACGGAATAGAACACCATGAGGTAAAACAATTGCCATCGTACCTTCATTATTTAGATGATACAAACTATGTAATATGAAAGCGTAGTCTGCTTTAGATGCTGGTGCTAATTTACCATATTCACTAAAGCGTGGATCTTTAAGTTTACTTTCATTATTATCCCATTTAGCAGAGTACGGTGGATTTGCAACAACCGCATCAAAAGATCGTGGTCTATCAATACCGTCACGGTCTGGACCATCTGGCCAATCGCTTTCAAGAGTATCCGCATTATTCAATGTCATATTATTATAAGTGACACCATGCATCATCAAGTTCATCCGTGCCAAGTTATATGTAACTGTATTTAATTCTTGACCGTAAAAGCTAACTGCACCTTGACGAGACCCATCAGGGATTTCATTACGAACTGTTAATAATAATGAACCAGATCCCATTGTAGGGTCATAAACTGTGAAAGTATCATGTTGAGTTTTTATATTACCAGTCACGATTTTAGCCAATATTTGACTAACTTCATGAGGAGTATAGAATTCGCCGCCTTTTTTACCGGCATTAGTCGCAAATTTACCGATTAAGTATTCATAGATTTCACCAAGAATATCTCTACCACTTTCATCTTTGTACTCGATTTCATCTATTTTAGTTACAACTGCATTTAGAGTTTTAGTTCTACCAGCTATTGTTGAGCCTAATCCAGAATCACCAAGATTAACATAATTAAAGATACCTCTAAAATCAGCGGCGGCTTCTTCATTTATTTCAGCATTTTTATTAAAGTTCTCAAATAATCGTTGATAATCGCTAGGAACAACAGATCCATTATGAACATTTTCAATCAAAGAAGCCCATGTATCCTCAGGATTAATAGCATATCCTAATGTCCCCGCAATATCTATTAAACACTCCTCTAAACCTGCCTCTTCAACAAGTTCTTTATATGCTTCATTAACTGTTTTACCATCAGAAATATCAACTAAATCATTATTGACAAGATATTCTTCTTGATGTATCGAAAGATATTTATAGAATAAAAATGAAAGAATATAGTCTTTAAAAAGAACTAGCATCCATTGTGCCACGTAAATCATTGGCAATAGCCCATAATTGGCTAGAAATATTCTGTGCTTTTGATTCAGCCATACGAAATCTCCTTTATTTATACAAACATTTGTTGAAGTAATGCTTTTTTCTGTAATTGTAAGTGCTCTAACTTACGCTGATGAAGGGTAATAATATTATCCATCTTCTCAAAAAGAGTCGAAATCTCTTTTTGTTCATTAAGCAGTGGAAATGTTAAATTAACTTCTTGTAAATCAGAATTATGTAAATGAACTACTGATTTTCCTTGAGCTCGCTTACTCAACTCTTTTTGTTGTTCCCCATTTGAGATAGTCAGAGCCAAAAATGTTGGATCTAGTAAGTGATTTACTTTAATTACATTCAAATCACCACCAATAATAATTCCTTGATTTTTAACAACTGAAGCACGAGAAATATCTTCTGCAGTTTCACCTGATGCTGGAACTATTACTTCCCCACCTTGGCTAATAACTGATTTATCTTTTAACTCAACAAATGTATCTACATTACTAATAGTGGTTTCATAATTTGTATAAAGCCGACCATATAGGATAATTGGATCTCCGGAAGGTGTTAAATCTGATTTAGAATAGCCATTACCTTTTGAGAATGTAGCTATATCCCCTAACTTACGCTGTTCCCAAGCATCAGTAAATTCTGGAAAACGAAGTTCTGGATGACGCTCTCCATTTTTTTGGAAAAAAAGTTTCTGAAGTAACGCTTTTTTTCTTAAAAATTTAAGTGTTTAAGCTTACGCTGATGAAGGGTAATAGTATCATCCATCAGTTCAAAAAGTTGGCTCACATGTTTTTGTTCTTCTAATGAAGGAATCATCAAATTCATCTGTTCCATTTGTTTACCTGAAACTTCAACAAATGTAGATCCTGCACCAGTTACTTCACCATAACGTTTTAACTTTGGTGTCATAGTATACAAAAAATATGTATCTAATTCTTTTGAATTTGGAGTTATTGATTGAAATCCCTGATTAGTACACCCTTCAGCCTGTAAGATAGCTGTATTCCCAATGCCAGCTCTTGATGTAAATAAAACAGTTCCAACAGGAAGTATTTTTGCCGAACTTTTTTCTAACCCTAATTTCGTTATTTTTCGGGTACTCCTACTAACATAGCGATTTTCACCTATTTCCACTGGAGAATACCAATCAATATCTCCATTCCAATATTCAGATATATTGGTACTTGGGGTGCCTCCGCCTGTAATAGTAGCAATATCACCTAACTTACGCTGTTCCCAATCTTCCGTAAATCCAGGAAAACGCAACTTAGGTACTCTCCGTTTTTCCTTATTCATCGCAACCCCTCTTTCCTTTTATCATAACAACACTACCTTTCATTAACATAAGAATCCGCAAATTTATATAATGCAGCAACTAATTCATTGCCATATGTAATCTTATTAAGTTCAACCACTTCTTTATCTTGTGCCTTAACTTGGTATTCTTTACGTGCATCTTTCTTTAGTTGACTAATTCTGCCCGTACTATCAAGATCTTGTTTACCTGCCGTATGGCGTCCAAATAGTTCTAAAATTTCATCATTACTAATAACATCAATGATTCCCCATTTTAAACGGAAATCAAAGATATTATCTTTCACAATCATGGTATTAGCATCATGTATAATATCCAAACTAGATTTTAATTGAACTGGATACGTTACTTCATGCCCTTCAGGAGGATAATTACCGCTATAAATTGCATCAGCAGCATTATTGATTTGTTTTGCATATTGACGGTCTTCCAATGCCATGGCAAAATCATTAATCTTATCACGATAGTCAGCGGCTGCATCCATCTGATTCTCATGCACTGCATTCATTAATGCTTCTACCAATTCGGTCAAATAATCATAATTAACGCTAACATCTTTAACATGAATCATACGTAATTCAATTTGTGCTACAGGTACATCATGTATTTCTGCAATGCGTTCTTTTAAATCATTATACAAAGATGTCGTTAGTATTTCCTCTTGCTCAAGCGTCATACCAAGTAATGTAACGAGTTCATCTGGATTATCATAGTCAAAACCAATATCCTCACCATTAACCGTTTCTGGGTCATATTGTTTTAATTTAGACATTCCCGAACTATAGTTACGCATGAGATTAAACATTTCTTCTTGTTTCGCTTCACTGGCTGGTACTTCTGTGAAAGTATCTGTAATATCCGCTAATTGATCGACTACATGTTTGACCTCTTCAAATTGCTCTTTGAAAGATTTTGCTAAAACACCAGCATCTACTAATTTTTTTGTATCTATCAATGTTTCTTGTACATCAGCGGAAGCCTTATTGGCATAGATACTTAACGCACGATTCATGAGTTCTTCGTTCTTAGCTGGCCATCTATAATTAACAATACGCCCCCAAGGCTTACCTTGATTATCGGCAATACGATTTGTTCTCGAGTAAGCCTGAATCAATAATGCATCCTTTAACGTACGGTCTACATATAGCGTATTCATTTTAGGCGCATCAAAACCAGTTAATAGTTGGTCTACAACAATAACAATATCTAAATATTGTCCATCTTCTGCAGTTCGATTCAATCGTGTTGTCAAATCTTGTGTATACCCCGATACATCATCTAACCCAAAGTTTGTGCCAAACATCTTATTGTAATGATTCATAGCTCGTAATAAACCATCATTTGTCGTTAATTGGTTATCACTATTATTCGTACTCATGCTGAACGTAACGCCAACTTTTAGCGTAGGCAAACCTTGTGCTGCTCGTTCTTGATTAACACGTTCAAATTCATCAAAGTACATCAATGCCATCGGCGTACTTGGACGGTTACCACCTACATGTGTTGTAAGCATAGCATTATAGGCACCATCATTAGAACGGTTACGCCAATTTTTAAAGATATCTTCCACAACTAATCGTACATGATTAGGATTATTATCATAGAAACTAGGTTCAATCATATCATCCATATCATTATCAGTAAGATTAGCGATTTTACGTTCAATATCTTGTTCATTCCAATCAGGATGCTGTGCCTTATAGAATTTTGGTAAGTACTCTTGCTTCATTTGGTCTTCTGCAATAGTAGTTTCAAAATCCACCTTGAACCCTAATACATTTTTATCGGCAATAGCTTCGCGAATCGTATAAGCATGGAGTAATTTGCCAAATACTTCATGAGTCTTAGTGCCTTTTTTACCAACTACTTCATCAAACATAGGTGTTCCTGTATAACCTACCCATGCTGCACCTTTAAAGACCTTTTGCAATTCTTCGAAGCTTTCACCACCAGTGGAACGATGAGCCTCATCGACGATGAATACAAATTTTTTCTTAGGTACCACAAAATTTTTACGTTTAATAAGAGTATTTAACTTTTGTACAGATGTAACAATAATACCATAACCATTTTTATTCAATTTAGTCTCTAAAGCATCTGTATTTTGTGTGCCACTAACATTGTTATACTCTTTACCGCCATCATCTATGGAGCCTTCCGGATCATACGCTTTATAATTGTCTTCAGTTTGCTTGGTCAAAGCAATACGGTCTACTACGAAGATAACCTTATCTACATTAGGCATACGACTAGCTAACCATGCTGTTTTAAAGCTAGTGATAGTCTTACCAGATCCAGTGGTATGCCATACATAGCCCAATTTATTAATAGGCAAATCAAAGTCTGCACGTTTCAGCTCATTCAAAACGGCCTTTGTAGCATATACCTGATAAGGGCGCATAACCTTAAGCATTTGTTTATTCTTAGTGCCGTCAAGAATAGTAAACAATGTAGACATTTGGTGCGCCATTGGAATACTAAGGAACATATCAGCAAAAGTAGTCCAGTTACGAACCACCTTATTATCATTAGGATTTTGCCATTCAAATGCAAAGTCCTTATTGAATAACTCCGCCGTTGTATTCGCCATATATTTAATTCGATTAGGCGTCATAGCTACTAGAATTTGAACTGTTGAGAAAATATCACTATATTGTTTCTCTTGAATATATTGATGCATTTGGTTCAATGCTTCATCAACAGAATGTTTAACAGATTTTTCCTCAATTTGAATGATTGGTAAACCATTAATAAGTAGTGTAGTATCAAAACGACGTTCTGGACGACCCGCAATTTGTGGGTCTCGCTTAATTTGACTTACCACTTGGTATACTGTATTACCTGCTCCAATTTGTTTTTGATCAAATACCGTCAAAAATACATGACGTCCATCATCAAGATCTACTTCTACTTGAGATACGCCATTAATACCATATAAAAATTGACCCGCTTGATATGGTGTATAAAGTTCATTAATAACCTTTTGAACCTGTTTAAACTCTGTATCACTTAATGGTTGCGTCAATTGATTTTGATTCAATTGATATAAAATAGACCGAAAGTTTTCCCACAAGTCTTCAGTCGTTTTAATTGTTGGCTCATACTTCCATAATTTGCTTTTAAACACCTTCATATTACCGTATGGAGCTGTAGTGTCTCCCATTTGGTTAGCTGTACTACTAATAATCCCTGACGATAATTGTTCGATTAGCTGACGTTCAAATTCTAGTTCTGTCATTTACTCCACTCCCTGTAACATAGCAATTGATAAACGATATGTATTCTCGGCTACCCGTTGTCTTAATGAACGTAATAATAATTGCTTAAAGTATATATCCCCTATCACCCGTTGAATCTCTATTGATGGTAATTCTGGTAGCGCAATTTCTTTCAATAGTTTTAAACTATATCGTATCACCTGACTACCTTGTAAATTTTGTTTAAACTGACGTTTGATTGATTGATTTTCATTAATCAAATAAGCCATATACTTTCTATCTACTAACCTACTCATAGGCTCCATACGAGCATAATTTTGTGTGAATACATAACCATCATGTTCAGCACTTACGATTGTAGCCTCACCAGAAATTGTGCTAAATAATAAATCACCTTCTCTGGCAATAGCGCCAGGCCCCATTCCATCTACTTTTATCTGTTTCCGATCACTCATAGCCCCAGGTACACCATATAGATCCTCATATAATTCATTCTGCCCATACAAAGTATATACCTTTGCATCAGAACGATTGCTTTCTTCAATGCGATACTGTGATATCCCCGTATTACTATGAAATATATTTTGAATATACATTATGTCACCTCTTTCTTTAGTATATTTTCTTCATCTCATATTTATTTTTGCATTTAAAAAAATTACACTGCATATCTTTTTAATTAAAGTATACAGTGTAGTTCATATAAAAAGCAAATGTAATTTTTGTAATTTTTTAAAAATGCAACTTTAGTTTAAATAGTATTGTTTCGATTGCGTATTTCTTTTAGATTTACGCCTTCCTTATTTTTCCAAAGAAGTAATCCATTAGCGGCTTGACCAATTAAAAACATAGCTGCTGTAGATGGACTATTAAATAAAATATCTTCCGTTATACAATTATCATTATCTTTTTTTGCTGTTTTCCGACGTAACTTAAGTGATTCAGATATAGTTTGAGCAGTCTTATGAGAAACTTTACTTCCTTTTAGAAGTAAAAAACCTTCATTAGTTTCTTTAGCATAACCAGTAATCACTTCACTCCTAACTTTTTGAGTCATAGTATAAATAATCTCACCTTCGCTACGACCTGAGTCGGCCAACTCATCAATTGGTGTTAAAACTTTCTTTCCTAATAGTCCTATTGGTAATTTTGAAAACTCTATATACGCTAATAACTCACTAACTTTTTCTTCAGTTACATTTCCAAGAGTTGGTTCATTCTCATTAAAGACCTTATATCGATTTATTTCTTTAATCAATTTATAGTAATGATTCTCCAAAAAATTTAAATCAGTAGGACCAAAACTATCATTCGATGTTGTTAGCACTACAGCCTCTGTCCAAAAGTCCTTACTGCTATCTGTATCATGTTCTTTTAAACGCTGTAATACACCATCATCATTTTTACGAATTCCAGCCTGACCAATATATACTAATGGTTCATTATTATCATCCATACCAAATAACATATAGATTGCACTTTGATGTAATGCACTGATGTCTTTAGATTCATCTAATAAAGATCTAGGAATTTTATAAACTAATCCGGTCCAATTAGCTAAAGTACATTTAATACGACCAGTAACCTCTCCGTCTAATAAAAATAAATTGACATTCTGACCCTTTACCATATATATGCTCTCCTATTTATTATGTGTAATTTTTCTTGAATAACAAATCTCACATAAAAATAACTTCATTTAACTCTCATTTTACTACAATAATACCCACATATAAACACTTTACAACAGTAACAGTGAAATATGTGGCAAAAATTAAAACATCTTAAAATTAAAGAAGAGCATATTCTCTTTACACTAAATTACAATGAACTAATATATCCCATAAATTGCACTCAATATAGATAGTGCACATAATACTTCATCTATATATTCTGGTAATAACTTAATACAGTATATATCAAGATAGCGATATATAATTTTTTTGTTGAAACATTCTTTGTAAGCATAGAAGCAAAAATAAAAAAATCATAAGTACTTTCTACTGCGTCTATAAGAGCTAAAAATCATAATCACAATAAATCCATAATACACAAGATGCGGCATACTTATTACTTGAATTATCAAATAAAAAAACCTACAGCATTAATAAGATTAAAAAAATAAATATGCCTAATGTTACGAGTGCTATAACAACACTTTTTAACTTCAGGTGTAACATTAGCAAGAACACTTAATCGATTACACTCAACATAATCTTCCATATCCTCTTTAATAGAATCTTTATCATAAATATTTATTGGCCACCACGAAAAAAATCAACAGAACTACGGTATAAACGAACTACTAGCCAAAAATATAAAATACAGTAATACTAATCCTGTGTAATAGGACATAACATAAGACCTCCCATAAATCATATA
>BNJV01000873.1_pt1 | contig 17629 bp, 36 predicted proteins | sample 8540591 | NCBI WGS metagenome assembly BNJV01 (sample SAMD00202457, study PRJDB9452) | human saliva metagenome | host: Homo sapiens
CACGGATAGCCTGGGCTTTGCATTGGGTAGATACCACGTAGTATTGGCAATGGTCTGGTGTAACGATGCATCCTCGGCCACAAGAACCACCCGTGCCCGCGCTTTTCAAGCCGGTAGAATGATGAGCTAGCACAACACCATGCCGACCGACGGGCAGTGGCACTGACACTGAGATGCCATCCGGTCCGAGGGCGAGGCCGTCACGGCGATGCGCGCGACGACCATCGCAGCCTTGCCCTCTCGCGAGCGCGCCCTCACCAACGCCACCGGTGTCCCTCCATGGCCATCGAGGGCGCACGCACCTCGCAGGATTTCGCCAGCAACATCATCGCGGGGCGGCGAGCGAGACGACTGACGATCGGAGTGGGCGGCGCTGTGAGGATGGCATCGCGGCACGTGCCCACTGACACATTCTATGAGCGCTCTCAGCGTTATGCGATGGCTTGGGACCAATGTCGTGTACGATGACGGATATCTCCGGAATCCGGATGGCGCAGCATCTTTTACTGAGTTGAACTACGCGGGCTGGGCATATGGGACAGAACAGGGTGGCACTCAATGGGTGAGATAAGCTGCGTATCGTTGAATGGGCGCCGGAGCCGCAGGTTCCAACGTCGTCGTGAACCGCGCAGGAACTGTCCCTACTGCCTGAACACGGAGTCGTCGCCCGGCTGTACCGAAGTCTGAGCAGGTGGTCAGGCTTCATGCTTCCTCCCGTGGAGCGCATACCGTCCCAGCACCTTTCCCAAAGCTGTTTCGACGACCCGGAACCCGCATCGTCAGGGCCGCAGGCTCGCTCCTCGGCCCTCTCCTTTTTTACCTAAAGCGCAGCCTCTTACGCACGCCACCTGCACGGCCTCGAGCGACCATCACGCGGATGCCGCCGCCGCATCTCGCGCCGCGCGTGACGGGCTGCTTTCGCGGGCGAGGCTTCAACGGACCTGCGCGCGCTCATCGACGTCGGACGCCTCGGGCGGCGCGGGCGCGCTGTCCTCAAACGCCGGCCTCACGCGCGTCCGCCCTGGCCGTCGCGTTCCGCGCACGCCGAGCGAGCGGTCCGCGGCGTTCGACTCGCCGCGCCCGTGGTCCTCACCGCCCGGTGGCGGCACCTCGTGCGCGTCAACGCGATCGGCCCGGCCTCGTCCTCGATTTCTCACAGCATGACCGTGGTCGTCTCAGTCGGGCCGGGCCCACACCACCGTCGGGCGGCACCGGTCGGCGTCCACCCTCCAGGCCGGCGGCTGGCACGGCCTGCGTTTTCGCACCTCCCAGAACCGCGCGACGGTCGCAGGCATGGTCGCCAACAGCGCGTGCGGGGGCGCACGGACCGCCTGAGGGCGCACTTCCGGCAACATCGTCTCCCTCGACTGCGTGGACGGGCGAGGTGCAGCGCTTCACAGCCGCGGCTCTCGCAGCGATTCGGCGCTTCGCGACGTGCCGGGGATTAGCCTCCCTCATCGACTCAACCGGCGCAATCCGCGCAGCTCGGTCGCTTCAAGCGCAGGTCTCCTTCTCCTCGGGCACCTCACCCCGAGGGCGGCGAAACTCATATGTGCTCGGACAGGCACCCTCGTCTCATCTGTCAGTCACCGTGCGCCTCGTGCCCCTGCCCGGCGCTTTGTGCTGCCTCGGCGTGCCGCTCCATGATCGAGGGCCGGCGGCGTGCGCGCTGCTCGCCCTCCCCCCTCGCCGTGGGGCGGGTAGCCGCCTCGTCGACGTCGTGCGCGCACACCAAGCTGTGCCGTCCGCCCTGCCGGGGCGAGGGCGCTCTCGTCAGTCGGTGCCCCGGCGGACGTCACCGCCTCCCTGAGCGCGCACGCGCCCTGTTCGCCAGCTCCGCCGCCATCGGCACGGTCTCGTGTACCGCCACCGCCCAGGCCTCGGCCCTGCGAGCGATCCAGGCCGACGGTGCAGACTGGCCTGGGCGGGCGCACCCGCCGATTGGCGCGGGCGGCGGCGACCAGCAGGCCTGGCCCGGCTTCGAGCGCGGCCGTCCGCCCGAGAAACCTCGGCGCGTACCTGCGCGACTTCACCGCCCTCCTTGGAGGAGTTCGAGCATCGACGGGCTCCTGCAGCGGGCAGACACTTCGGCGACGGCTGCGTGCACGTGCGCCTCGCCATGCCGCTCGACACGGAGGCAGCGTCGCCCGCCTCGCGCGCCTTCACTCCAGTCCGCGCGGCCCGCATCTGCGCCGCCCGGCGGCAACGGCGTCTCGGCTGAGCGCGGCGACGGGCGCGCCCGCAACCGAGCTCACTGCGCTTCATGTACTCCCGACGCCTCGACCTGTTCGCGCAGCGTCAAGCACGTCTTCGACGGTTCGACCTCCTCAACCCCGGGTGCTCGCCGCCCCATAAGGACGAAGCCGAGGCCGCCTCCGCGCGCGGGCGCCAGACTGCGCTGCGCGCGTGTGCGCGCCCGGCCATTCAGGGCAGTGCGCTCGAGCTCCAGCCGGCGTCGACCCCCTCGATGCCGCCTGCGCCGCGTCGCCGCCGCGCCCACATGCCCGCGGACGGCGGCCACTTCACCCACGACGGCGGCGACTTCACGGCCGCCGTCCGCCGCTACACAGGCGTGGGCCGTGCCGCGCGCGGGAGTGTCGGCACCTGCTCGTGCCCGTCCTACCTGTGCGCGCGAAAGGACGTGACCCGCGCGGCCGGGCCCGCATCCTGCAGGAGGCGGCGGGCTCGCGCAGCTCATCAAGGCCATCGGCTCCCCCGGGGTCCTCGGGCACTCGACCTTGTGCCTGAGCCTGCAGGCCTGCTCCGCCGACTGCCCGCCCGGCGTCGACATGAGCCCTACCGCTCCGAGGCGCTCTTCCGCACCACCGCCGCATCCCGCCCCTCAGCCACTACACGCTCGGCTGGCTGCCTCGCCTCACCACGTCACCGCGCGCGTGCCCAACCTGGCAGCCGTCGCTAACGCCATCATGTCCGTGGCTCACCTGCTCGCTCGCCTTCCGCATCATCGGCCTCGACCCTCGCCGAGGCATGCCCGCCCTCAGTCCGGCACCTTCACCGCGTGGGCTCGCAAGCGTTCGCTGCTGGCAGGCAGGGATTCCCGCCGCGCACCGTCGGATGCCGCCACGCTCCGATGCCAGAGCGCGGCGGTGCCCAGGCCTCGTCAGCGAGCGCGAGGGGCCACTGCCTCGTCGATGGCGGGCTCGATCCCAGGGCGGGCCGCGCGACCCCGACGGACGGCCATACGCGCTCGTGTGGGCGGACTCGGTTTAGCCAGACCCTGGACGACGCGCGGTGCTCGCGCGGTCGTCGATCGTGCTCGAGGCGAACGGCTTCGCGCCGATCGTCGCGCCGGATGCATGTCTGCGGCCTCACGTGGACTCCGACGGGTCAGCTGGCGGGGCGAAGAAGCTAGCGAGCCTGCTCTGGGCGTTCTCTGCGCCTTCGCGGCATCGGGGATCAATCGTCGGCGTCGAGGCGTCATGCACAGCGGTGCTGCGCGACGACCTGCTGGACCTGCTGCCCGAGGGACCCGCGTTCGGCTTTGGTGTCTTCCGCGACGCACTGCCCTCGCCGAGTGCTGCTCGGCGCTTCCCGCGTCCGCGCGTCGTCTGCCGAGCCTGGAGGGCGTCGAGATCGTCGCGCAGCCCGCACTGCCACCACTACTCCCGTCGTCATGGGGTGGGACGCTGACCGGGCGCTGCTCGAGTCGCTGAAAGCGCGCGTGAGGAGGCTCGATGGGCTCATGCGGCCTGGCCGATTTCGGCATGGGCGGGCCACTACGACCTGTCTGTGGCCGTCGCGTCGCATTCGCTGCTGCCGTCCTGTCGGCACAGCCAGTACCGTGTACCTGGCGGACGGATTCTCATGCCGCGCAGGCCGCCCAGCTGGCGGGCCGCGGGGGCGTCCACCTGGCGACCCTGCTCGCGGGGACGTTCCGCCTGAATCTGGTGTCGGTGGCGGTGCCACGGGTGTTCCGGGTACCGCCGGACCTTCTTCTGAGGCCGACTTCGTGGCCGGGCTGCTGGCGTGCCGACAGGCGGCAGCCTTCGACTTTTTGTTGCCGTGGGCAGCGTGTTCCGCGGCGCCGTCGGGCGCTGGCCGCCACCGGATCGGCACGCAGGCCTGCAGCTCAGGGTAGTCGATCTCGGCCACCCGTGCCCTCCGGACCCTCCGGCGCCCTCCACATCTGTGGGGACCTTCGCGGCTGATGTTGCTCGGCGCGTCGGCTCAGCCCTGCCAGGCCACCGCTCCTACTACGACCGACGCCGGACCCATCATCCTCGTTTCTGCTTGTTCCTAAGTGGTGTTCACCATTTAGATCCAGGTAGCACTACTGCCCCGGTTAGTGTAATGCTCCTAACGGTGTGTAATGCTCTAACTAGTTCGTCACTCATCGCGCGTGGACATGAGAAACGCCGACTCGGACCATCACGGGACAGCAGTCGCAGCGCCTAACGCCTCCAGGCACACTAGTCAGGGATGGCAACTGAGTGCGGACGAGCTTGGCTGATGCCCACGCACGTAGCTCAGCTGCGAAGATCTTCGTAATCCCGCCATGAGGACCCAGTAGATCGTCCACCCCGCAGGCACATAAGTCATTTTCTCGCTGGATCGGTCACGCTTCGCTCCGACGCAAGTCAGCATCGTCTTGCCAAGTTTTTCCAATGCCGTCGAACTCCGAAGATGATCATGAGTCGGAATCGCAATGTCGCAGTATCGGCGTCCGTTGACAATAATTTCAAGCTGGGTCACGACCTCGAAGGCACTCATCGACTTCAAGACCACAGCAGTGCAGCCTCGGCTGGGTTGTCACACCGGGGTCAGCGGCGGCTATCGAAGCGCTGTGACTGCCCGCCTGTGAGGACGCATTCCTTTGCTGCCGATACAGATCAAGCATTCAAGCATCTTTGCTTCGAACGCGTTGCGCTCGTTGTCCTGCTTTCTTCCTGGGATAGCACCACGAACCGAGACTCGCGGTGCAATGCCATGCAAATTGCCACGAATCCACTGAGACGTTCGAGATAACGTAGCCATACGAACCGCTGGCCTCAACGACAGTTTCACGTCGCAGCGATCAAGCGATCTCGACGCTGCGTTCTGAGTTTCTTCTGTCGAACACACAGCGTCGAAGGAATGAGTCTCGTTTGCATGGTGACCGCCGCGTGAGCGCCGCCCGTGCCTGACCCGCGCAGATGCGCGACATCGGGTTTTCTCACGGTGGTATCGGCCGGGGCGGCTTAGATGAACTACTTCTGAATGTCGGGGGCGGGCTACTGTCACTCGACAAGTAATCAGCCTGGCGACGGGCCCATATCTGAGTACGTCGTGTTGGCCCGGATCGGTGGATCCTGACTTATAGCGGCACGTGGATACGAATAACGTTGCCCGACGACAGATGCACCTGACTGGAGGCCGTGCATTCGTCGGAGACTGATGTGATTAGCGGTTGAGCACTCATGTCCCATCATCAGAGCGTGCCACTGTCGACCTGAGAACGAACCTGTGGATAGAGGCACGCTGCTCCGGGGGATGGATAACGTCAGCTCTCGACGCACCTGCGGTTCTTCGGTGCAATCGGGGTCAGCATCAGCCAGCTGGCAGCATTTCGCATATACTTTGTTCTAAGTGTGGTGTTTACATCACTTAGCGGGTTTCACCACTTCCCGATGTAGTGTTAATGGTGTAATGCTCCCTGATTTGCTTCCCACCGCATGACGCAGTATCGATATAGGCAGGCAAAGCTCGGCAGCAGCTGCCTCACTCGCCCCGATGGTCTCAACCGCCACTGGCTAACTCGATTCATGCGGCGCACACGGCGTCCCCCTGCGCCGCGCACTGGGCCCTGGCTTCGCCGAGGCCGGGGTACCCGTCACGGGCCAGCGAGCAGAACATCAGAAACATCGATGGACGGCTCGACGAGCGACGCCGTCGACAGGAGCCTCCGCCAGCACACCGACGACGGGCCGACGATGCTGACGATAAGTCGCGCGCACCTGCATGAGTGTGTATCCCGTGCGCGGGTCGATGATGTGGTGGTCGAAAAATCCGACCGCCACCCGCAGCTGTTTCACGCCATGTTTCACGCGCGCGACGATCTTCTGGAACCAGCCGCAGGCCCCTGCACGATGACGCAGCCGGCACGAACCACCGCGACCCACACGGGCCACCCAGCGGCCCCAGGTTATCCCCCGGACGTCGACAGGGGACGCCATGCCGCCCGCAGGCAGCTCGACGACGCCAGCGACCGCGTGGGCCACCATGGTCGCAGGCCCGCGCCACGACAGAACCGTCGGCGCGGGTCCGCGCACCGACACCGACGAGGTCCCCACCGACACCGGGACGCCACGCGCCCCCGCATGCCACTGCCAAGTCGCGGCGCGCGTCAGCGGTGTATCCTCGCGATCGCCAGGTCGAGGGCTCGGGCTGGGCACCACGCCACCCACGCACTCAGCGGGGTACCCCCATCGCCACCGCCGCTCGCCGACGCGCGACAGCAAGCGCGACGACGCCGCGCACCGCCTCCCACAACGCGCCCAGACGGCGCGGGCGACAAGCACCCGCGACGTACGCGGCCCGCATCGCCTTGACGTCCCAGGCGGCAACGAGCGGCCCGATCAGCGGGTTGAACGCTCCAGTCGCCTCCGCAGCGCGCGCGCGTCAGCACAGCCCGGTCGGTTTTCTTCGCGCTGACGACGGGGCCGGGGCCAGACCGCAGAATCGGCCCCACAACAGGACACGCACCGCCGCCGCGCAGTCGAAACGACTTTCAGCGATGAGCTGCGACACCTCGGAGGAAGGGCGGAATACGCTCCACGTGTCCTCGTGGCGCGCGACAACACCACAACAGCGTTTGACGATCGCCATGCCGTCCCCGCCCCAGCCGATGATGTCGACGCGGGTCCCCCATCGCGAGGAGGAGGAGACGCCACGTGGGCGCCTACGCCCGGAGACGGCCACGGCCTCGTCAGGTGCCCGAGCGCACACAGCGCGCGAGCTCAGACCGTCGGAGCCTCGGGTCCTTGTCGGTCGCCGTCCTGGTGGCGTCTTTCAGGCCAGGGATATTGATGTCGTCCGGCGCCGTCCGGCGAGACGCCCTGGAGCGGCGGCGATGGCGCGGATGGCGGCCTGCACGAACTGCTGGTGGGCGACGGTGGCGCCGGTGATGACGTCGACTTGGCGGGGTCGCCGACCTTGGTGAGGTTGTCGGGTGCTGCCCTGGTGGAGGCGACGGCGGCCTGCGCCTTCTTGTAGTGGTCCTCGTTGAAGACTTCGCCCGCCGAGTTCTTGCCGTACTCAGCGCCCTTGTCGGTGCCGTTCGGCGGGCGTCGTCTCGTGATGGGTGGCGATGCGCCCGCCCTCAACCGTGATGGTGATGGTGCCGATGGAGCCCTGGTCGTCGGCGTTGGACTGGGCGGTCAAGTGCCGTCGCTCATGGGCGGGCTGGTCATGTCAGGCCGGTGGAGGGCGTGCGCGCAGCCGGGATGATCGCGCCGAGGCGCCGGGACCGCGTACGGGCAGGGCGACCCAGCGGGATCGGGTGTCGGGGTGGTGGCGTGGTCATCGCACCTTGTCCTTTCCGCTGCGTGCGTCGCCGTCGCGGCCGGGCAGAACCAGGCCGGAGGCGCGCTGTTCGAAGTCGTGGTCGTGCCAAGGTTTTCTTTGACGACGCTTGCCGTGGTCAGGTCAGTTCCGCGCTGGCCCTGTTCGGCGACGAGCGCGTCGTGGGTGACGACCATGAGGGTCGTGCATCCTGGTGGAGCTGGTTGAACAGGTCGAGGACGATTTCCTCGTTGGTTTCATCCAGGTTGCCGGTGGGCTCGTCGGCCAGCAGCAGCTTGCAGGGTAGTTGATGAGGGCGCGGGCCACGCACACTGCGCTGCTGTTCGCCGCCGGAGGCTGGCGCGGGGCAGGTGGGTGGCGCGGTCGGCAGGCCGACGCGGTCCAGGAGCCTCGAGGGCCTCCTTCTCATCGGGCATCGGTGGGTAGTACTGGGCGACCACGTGACGTTCTCGAGGGCCGTCAGGTGGCCGATGAGGTGGAACTGCTGAAGACGAGGCCGATGGTGCGGCAGCGCACCTCAGTGAGAGCTCGTCGGCGGTCAGGTCGGAGATGTCGTGGCCGTCCAGCATGGCGGTGCCCTTCGTGGCGGTGTCCATGGCACCGACGATGTTCATCAGCGTGGTCTTGCCGGAGCCGGGAGGGTCCGACGATGGAGACCACTGGCCGCGCGGGATCTCGAGGACGGCACGTTGTCGAGGCGTGCGGGTCCCCGTAGATCTTGGAGACCCCTGCGAGCTCAGCAGCGTCGGTGGAGCCGACGAGAGCCGGGGGTGGCAGTGGAGGTGGTCATGGTGACTCTCATTCTCCGCGCAGGACGAGGCGCGGGTCGAGCAACCAGTGCGCGGCGCACGGGCGGGAGGCGAGCGAGGACGGCGATGAGGATCGAGCAGGCGACCGTGCCGGGGAGGATGACGGGGTGCAGCGAGATAGAGCGGTGGAACACGGAGGTGGAGATGAGGACGGCGGGCCGTAGCCTGCCCCGGCCCCCAGGATTCCGCCGATGAGGCAGGCATGACGCCCTCACCCATGAACTCGCGGGTGATGGATCAGGAGGTGGCGCCCAGGGCCTTGCGCAGGCCGATCTCGTTGCGGCGCTCGGTGACGACAGCGATCATCGTGAGTGGACACGCCGATCATGGTCAGCGCCAGCACGATGACGGTGATGACGACGGAGGGCGCAGCATCGCGAGGACACCCGTGTCGGACTGGGCGAGGCGGCGCACGGTCTGAGCGTGAATGTCGGGGTTCGCGGCGTTCATCGCGTCGGCTGATAACGCTCAGCTGATCACCCTCAGTGCGATCGAGTATTCGGCGAGCGACACGGTGCCGCTCTGCCCGGTCAGGGCACGCTCGTGTCCTGGCTGGACATGTACACGTAACCGTCTTCGTTGCCGCCCGTCTTGAGGATGCCGGACACGGTCAGGGTCACGGTGCGCGGATCGACCTTCGGGCCCGGGCCGGCGCGGACTGCACCTGCAGCGCCCTTCGAGGAGCGCCGGCATCCAGCTGGCTCACCGTGATCGTGTCGCGCCTTCACGTCGATCGTCGAGGCGACCTGCTCGCCCCGAGCACCTGGCCCGTCGCAGCGGGCCACTCACCGTCGACGAACCAGTACGGGTTCATGGCGTGCACGGCACCCAGGTCTGCCCCGCCCGCGACGTAGGGCTGGTCGTTGATGGTGACGGTCTCGTAATCAAACGCGGCGGATCCGACCAAAGCGCTCGCGGGCACCTGGGCGGTCGAGGCGGCCACGGCCTCGTCCGTGATGGGCGTCGCCGGCGGGGTGACGACGAGGTTGGCACCGTGGGAGCGGATCTCGCGGGCCAGCTGGGCCGGCGTCGACGGCGATCGTGACGAGGCCGGACGGTGTGGTCGCGCCGATGGCGACGGCGAGGATCGCGATGAGGACGCGGGAGCGGCGGCGCAGGATGGAGGAGGTGACCATCCGCCAGAACATTGCTCGTCTGGACATGGGCATCACCTTCCGTGCAGGACTTCGGCCGCGTTGAGGCGCAGCAGGTAGCGGATCGCCGGGATGGAGGCTCCCAGGACGACGAGGATGACGAGGACGGCGACGAGGCCGACGACGACGGGCGCGAACGCGATGGACGGTGGAAGACCATGTAGCCGATCGCCTGGGCCAGCGCGAGGGCCTCCGCCGTAGCCGGGACGCGCCACCGACCAGGCCGACGATGACCGTTTCGGTCAGGAACGAGGACGATGATCTGCTTGTCCTTGGCACCCACGGCCTTCATGGGGCCAATTTCGCTGGAACGCTCCAGCGACGCCTGCGGTCACCAGGTTCGCGATGGCCAGGGGCCGGGCGATGAGCGCGCCAGGACGGTCACGAGGACCATGAGCAGCTGGGTCTTTCCGGGATGACGCCTTCCGGACTGGGCGACCTGGCGGACCGGGCGGGCCACAGGTGCGTCATGCTTCCTCGATCTGGTAGGCGATCGAGGAGACTGTAGAGCAGTGCGAGTACCAGGTTTCCTTCTCGGATACGCTCAGCGAGTTCGGGTTCTTCGCCTGCCCTGCGCGCCAGGTCGTTGTCCCGGCGTGGTCGGGCGGAGACCTCGAGCGCTGCCGACGACGCCCTCGCGGTTCAGGAGCGCCTGGCCTGCGGAAGCTGGATGAACACGCCGCGGTCGGCGTCGTCACCGCTGGTGAGGATGCCGCGCACCGTGAGTCGCGGGTAATGCCTTCGCGGGTGAGGGGTGATGGTGTCGCCGCCGTCAGACCGTGGGCGGCCGCGTGAGGTGGTGCCGACGAGGGCGCCGTCCTCGTCGTCGTCCGCGGGCCAGGGCCCTCGATGCCCCACCAGCCCGCGCAGCTTGTCGAGGCGAGTCTCGACGCTCTCGCCGAGTGGCCAGCTCGAGATGGTGACCAGAACCACGTGCCGGTCGTGGGCACGTGCTCGCCGGGCTGCGTCGGTGGCGACACGTTCAGCAGGGGCGCGAAGTCGAGGATGTTGTACGTCAGAAGATCGTCTTAATGTTGCCGAGCTCGTCCTCGCGCAGGTAGGAGACGCGCCTCGGTGGCTTTCGCCCGTGCTGTAGAGGTCGTCGAGGACGGCCGCGCCTGCGGGCGCACCACGATGTTCGCGCCGTGGGACTTGAGTTCCTGGTTGACCTTGTCGCCCACGTTGAACATGACGGAGGCATGGACGTGGCGACGCAGGCGCCAGCGCGACGGTGAGGGCGATCATGGGGTGGCGGTTGCCGCGTCTTGTGAGGGCGCCGCGGAGCATTCGGAAACACGCGTCATGCCGCTTCGCGAAGATGAGGCCGGGCCTCGAGGCGCGGAGATCGGCACGGTCAGCGTGCCGTTGGAGACCTGTGAGTCGATGGGGATCGGGTTACAGCCGCCCTTAAAGCCGATGGTCGCGATGTTCATCGCCACTTCACACAGCTTGCAGATGACCTTGCCGTCCTTCTCGTAGTAGCCGGAGGCCGCAGATCTCGCACGCATCCAGGCCAACGCCGAAGGAGGAGCCGGACTTCTGGATGACGATGAAGCGCACCTTCACGCCGCCCGAGGTCGTGTACTCGAAGCGATGCAGGTGTGCGTCCGAGATGTCGGCGAGGTTGACGCTCACCTGGTCGTCGACGAGCGCTGAAGGACTCGGGCGGGGACAGCTCGATCTCCCTGGCTGCCGTAGGCGACGCCGACGGTGATGAGCAGCGCGCCGCACAGGTAGCCGAGGGCGGCGGTGCCGGCCATGGACATGGGAGGCGCGAGCGCGCGCGACCCAGGCGCGCCCCTCGGCCGGGTTTGCCCCGACGGTCGGATGGAGCGCAGGCCAGCCAGGTCAGGACCACCACAGCACACAGGGCCAGGCCAGCGGCGATCGTGAAGACGGCCTCGTGGTTGATGAACCACGACATGACCGCCCATGTTTCGCTTGCTGGTTGAGATCCAGCGCTGGCCTTGAGGATACGCACGACCATCAGAGAGTGGTTGGCCAGCAGGGCGATCAGGATGAAGGCCGCCAGCCACGCGGTTGTTCCACGAGCACAGGCGGTAGGACGCAGGCGACGAAAGCAGACGAGCACCATGCCAGCGTGTAACCGACGAGCGCGAGGACGACCGGGGGTCGAGTAGATCTCGACGCCGCCCGAGAGCATCATGACGGCCTGGTTCATGGCGGTCGGAACGGCCCGGAACAGGGCAGCCGCAATGTGAGGGCCCCGACGATGCGCACGAGGGTATCCCCGCTCACTGCGGTTTTCCATTGACGAGGCCGCCCGGGCCTCGTCGTCGGCGTCGCCGGGCGGGAGGGCGCGCACGCGGCGCAAGCGCACCGCGATGAGCGCAAGGAACAGGACCGCGAGGACGATCGTGACGGGAAGGGTGAACAGGCCAACCGTCTGGCGGTTCACGGATTTAGGGGCCTCGACGTTAATGATCGTCAGGGCCAGGGAGGACCATGCCCAGGCCGATGCCGGCCCACACGGCGAGCGAGCGCGCCTTCTTACCCGCGGCGACCACGCCCGGCGGCGGGCATGAAGCGGATGACGGCGCCGAGCGCGAGCATCGTCAATAACAGCGTCAGGGTTGCTTCACTCATCTGCTGAAGCATTGGCTTTCCTCCCGAAATAAAGGTTCACCGAAGTCAGTAGCTACGGTGTCGATTCTGAGTCCCTCACGGGGCGAGGGCCGGGCGAGAGGTCCCGACAAAGAACCACTGCCTCGGCCGCGAAGAGTGCACGTCGATCGCAGGAGACGGCCGTGGGATCCACTGCCAATCCGGGGAATTCGGCGACGAGGCGGCTCGGTCCAGAAGCGGCCCTCGGCACCCGTGGTCTTGTCGGTGTGCAGCAGCCACACGCTGGGGGCTTGATCATGGAGAGGACACGTCGTAGGTGCCGGCATCCAGCTTGGGCAGGTTCAGGGCCGTAGTGCGGGCCATCGGACGCGTTCATCGGCATGGCGTGCCCTCCTGGACTGGTCGTGCCGGACGTCGCCTGATCGCGCAGTCCACGGTCAGGCCGGGGACGAGTCACCCGCGCCGTAGCCGAGGCTTGTTGTCGGCGGCGGCGGCGATGTCGGCCTCGATGTGCATCGAGGAATCTGCGGCGGGGTGCCCACCTGGGGTTCCATCTCGACGGGCTGGAGTAGACGCCACCCGACGAGGCCGACGTGGACCACCTCGTCACCGAGGGGCTGCTCTTCGAAGCCAGCGTCCTCGCCGGGGGCAGGGCGGCAGAGTCAGCGGCGGCCGGGGACGAGGTCGACGGCTCTCGCTGGAGGACGAGGAGGGTTGTTGGAGCAGGCAGCCAGGGTGCCTGCGAGGCCAACGTGGCCAGCCGCGCCGACGCGGAACAGAGAGCGCTTCATAGTGATGATCTCCTGTGCGTGTTGGTTGGGTGAAACGTCGGTGTCGCTCGGGGGTGTCATTCCCCCAGCCCGCGACTGGGCGGCGGCCTCGCGGGCGAGCGGCTTTTCCGAAGAAATGAAGACCGACGATGATGGCGAGAACGATGGCTTTGCGCGGCCGGGTTCTCCACTCGGGGGTAGATCCCCAGAGGTCAATGGTGGGAAGCCGGAGGATGGGCGCGTCAGGGACGACGTCCGCCTCCTGGAGTTCCCCGATACCGGCACCCGTAAAGGTGGAAGGCCATGAAGGCCATCAGCAGCGAGGTGACGGTGAAGAAGGCGCAGCGGAATGCGCACCGCTGCGAACTGGATGAGCAGGTAGATGATGACCAGGGCCACGAGGCCGACCGCCAGGCCGATCCACGCGTAGTGGACCTTGAATCGCCGCAGCCGCGACGATCGGCACGTGAAGAGCATCGTCTCGGCGCCCTCGCGCTGAGACCGCGAGGAGGAGATGAACGCCAGGCCCAGCAGGGAGCCGCTGGTCAGCGAGGCGTCCGTCTGCTTCTGATGTAGTCATCCAGGCCTTGTTGGAGGACTTGTTGATCATCCAGTTGGAGACCCAGATCAGCATGACGACCGCGAAGAGCGCGGCGAAGCCCTCGCGAGGAGCTCCTGGTTGGCGCCCGCCAGGGAAGGTCACGTAGCTGAAGAGGAAGGCCAGGCCCACGGACAGGGCGAGGGGCGAGGGCCACGCCGCCCCACACGATGGGGCGCGTTGTTCTTGTGGCCAGCCTGGACAGGTAGCCAGGACGGCGGCGACGACCTAGGATCGCCTCCATGCCCTCGCGCAGGATGACGAGGAGGGAGGGCAGGAACTGGGCGATCCACGGGGAGGTGCCCGAGCTGTCAGTAGTCTTGTCGGCGGCCTTGCCGGTGTAGCCGTCAAGGCTGTTGGCATCCTCGCGGATGTAGTTCGTCAGCGTCGAGGTGCTGGTCGACCGCGGCCGAGTCGTCGTCGGTCATGGCCTTCTTGAGGAGAGAACTCCATCTCCACCTGCGAGACGCGCGAACCGGAGATGCGGCTCATGACCTGCTTCTCCATGCCGAGTGATCTCGTAGTGCTTTTCGTAGTAGGCCTCGTTGACCTTGTCCTTACCGGCCTTGGCGTCGCCGCCCTTGCAGGCGTTGCGCCGTCTTCGAGGATGCCGTTGATCGTCTTGGCGACCTCACCCCACGCGCCGGGGCTGTAATCATCCGACGAGGCCTGGGCTGCCGACCCGGGGCGACGCCATCCGGGACGCGCCGTCTTCGACCATGTACTGCTTGAGGGTCGTAGCGTGACTATCAACGCCCGCGCTGTCGGCGTCACTCATGGCCTTCTTCAGGAGGGAGAACTCCATCTCCACCTGGGAGACGCGCGAGCCGGAGATGCGGGCCATGACCTGCTTCTCCATGCCGGTGATCTCGTAGTGCTTGTAGTAGGCGTCGTTGACTTTGTCCTTGCCGCCCTTAGCGTCGCCCGCCTTGAAGGTGGACACGCCTTCGTCGATCAGGCCATTGATCGTGGTCGAAACATCGCTCCACGTCTGATCCGCGGCGCGCGAGGGCGAGGCGAACATCGCCACGGCCAGAGCCGCCATCACGGCGACGATGAGGACGCGGCTGAGTCGCTGACCGATGTTGTGTACGTGAGCGCGAATACTATGCGCGTGAGCGCGAAGCACTGTCACCGCTTGCCTCCTGTGGATCCGGCGATTAGGCAACGCCGGGATGATGGAATTCCTAAGCATTGAGCGTAGCCACATCTCGCCCAGGTGAAAAGCAGTCTGTTTAGGTCGTCCTAAAGTGTGCACCATGCCGTGACGGTGCCTAGCGCGGGGACAGTAGCCCCGTTGAGGGACTAAGGACCCAGGATGATCGCTTGCTGACACGATGCCATAAAAATGGCGCATTATCTGCATGAATGCCCAACAATAAAGCAAACTTGCATCAGAATTTAAAATTCTGTCATAATTCTCAGGCGCCGATAGTTACGCAGAAAGCGGTTGAGTACCCATGTCTCCTGATCCCAGCGCATCCCACACAGAGGAAGCTGACACCACTCCAGCAACGATGACGAGCCCGCAGAGTCCCACAGACACAGAACCCTCGCCCCTCCGCACCGAAGCGGTGTCGGACGAGCCGGCCACGGCCTCGTCCCCCAAGCACCTCACGCGCGACGACCGGGTGCGCATCGCAATCTTCGGGATCCCCTACGCTTCATTTTTCCTGCTCGACATCATCCCAACATCGATCTTCCCCGCGTCATGGAACGCCACCCTCGTCAACGTCATACTCGACTCGATTTTTCCTGGTGATGGCGCTGGTATTTTTCGGACGCGGGTCCTCTCCGCATTCTCATACCTGCGTCGGCGCCCCGCGCGCAAGATTGCACTCCTGTTGGGCCTATGGCTGCTCGTCACCATGACCCAAGGCGCTATACGCCTCGCAATCTATGGTCCGAACCCGCCGGTCGCACAGAACCAACAGGGCGTTGTCAGCGCACTATCCGACAGCGCTCTCGGTCTCACATTCGCGTTCTTCGTAGCTATTGGCATGCCCTTGGTTGAGGAGATCTTCTACCGTCACATCCTGATCGGCAAGCTGAGCCCGTACGCACCGACCTGGCTTCTCGGCTCAATCTCCGCATTCCTCTTCGCCTACATGCACTGCCACGAGTGGCAGGACATGACCATGTACCTGCCCGTCGGCATCATCTTGACGCTCGTGTACGTCAAATCCGGCAAGAACATTGCCTACTCATGGCTGTACCACGCACTCAACAACTCGATCATGGTCGCTGTCATATTCCTCGCGCCAACACTGCCGCAGAGCACCTGATTGTTGGTTTGCGGTAGCGCCCGCCAGCTTCAGGCGGGGCGCTACCTCTCACATGCACCCGCCAATTTATTTCAAATTCTGTCCTAATATTCGGGCAGTACAATTTGCGGCGAAAGCGGATCCCACTCGCGGCAACCAACCCGAATACACAGCCCCTGAGCGAGGGCGGCAGATTCTCTCGTGACGAACACAGGCCCGCAGGGCCCGTGTCCACCGCTCCCTCCCCTGCCCGGCGAGGCTGTTTCGAGCGAGGCGGCCCCGGCCTCGTCCCCTGAGCGCCCGACGCGCGCGGATTGGGTGCGCATCGCGATCTTCGGCATCCCCTATGCGGCGTTCTTCCTGGTGGGTGCCGTTCCCATGTTCCTCTTCCCCGAGTCGTGGAACCTGACGGCCATCAATCTCACTGTCGACACGGTCTTCCTGATCATCGTCCTGGCACTTTTTTTCGCGCGAGTTTTTCCCCGCGTTTTTCCTATCTGCGCACGCGCCCCTTCTTGAAAGGTCCTGCTGCTTTTCGGACTGTGGATCCTGGTCGTCATCGTCCAGGCCGCGACCCGCATCGCCCTCTACGGGCTCAACCCGCCGATCGCCGATAACCAGCAGGCCGTCATCAACGCAATTTTTGACGGCGGCACGGGACTCATCTTCTGCTTCTTCGTTGCCATCGGGGTGCCCATGGTCGAGGAGATTTTCTACCGCCACATCCTCATCGGCAAGCTCAGCGCATACGCGCCGACGTAGCTCGTCGCTTCAATCTCCGCGGCGCTGTTTGCGTACATGCATTCTCACCAGTGGCAGGACTTCTTCACATACCTGCCCATCAGCATCGTCCTGACGCTCGTGTACGTGATGTCCGGGAAGAACGTGGCGTACTCGTGGCTGTTCCACGCGCTCAATAACTCGATCATGGTGGGCCTGATGTTCGCCATGCAGGGAGCTTTGCAGAACGTCTGATTGTTGGATGCCGTGACGCCCCGCCCGGCTTCGGGCGGGGCGTTGCTGTATCTCCGCTGGATGTGGACGGCCGCCCCGCCTGAAGCCGCCAATGCCTGCGCAGCACCAGCGTCGACGTTTGAAACCCGCAACGCCTCTGCGACAAGCCCGGGTCTGCGTCTTGAAACCCACAACACCTTTGCACCCGAAAACTGGACCAAAAACACCCATTTCTCACCCGCAAAGGCGATGGCGGTTTCCAGTTACGGCTCGATCTGCGCCCGCAAAGGCGATGGCGGTTTCAAACCCTCGCAAACACGCACGAGCAAAGGCGACAGGGGTTTCAGACAACCGGGCCGCCTATCCAACAGGGCACGGCCGCGGCACCCGCGGGCAGTGGTGCGGCCCGGCAGCCGCGCGGCACCCGTGGGCAATATCCGTTACAAAACGCCGTCAAACCGGAGCAATTTGAAAGCCCTTCCGGGGACTTCTGTTACAAACGTCGTCAATCTGCTCCCAAAAACCACTATTTTCAGCGAAAAAAGCCGTCGGATTTACGACGTTTGTAACAACGGATCAGAAATCCACGCGAAAAACACCGCCGATTGACGACGTTTGTAACAACGGATCAGAAATCCACACGAAAAACGCCCCCGATTGACGACGTTTGTAACAACACGCAAGAGAACGGCCAGAAATCGCAGCGCGCAAGACCCCTGCGATGCCCACGGGCGGCGGCAGGGGCCTGGCCGGACGACGAGACAACGCGCCAAGCCACATCAGCGGCCAGGAACCACTGGTGTGGAGGCGCCGGAGGGACCGGAGGGCACGGGCGGGCTTCGAGGCGCGGCGCCGAACGAAGTGAGGCCGCCCTAGCCTCGCGGGCGGCCGGGCCCTCCGGCGCCCAGGGAACTACCCGTGGGGCCCAAGCAACACCACACAGCACCACCACAACAAGCCACCCACAACGAAA